>Ga0209800_10001317_pt1 | contig 27010 bp, 24 predicted proteins | sample Higcelweek8metaG_FD_187174 | JGI IMG/M metagenome (GOLD analysis project Ga0209800, IMG submission 187174) | Freshwater pond sediment microbial communities from the University of Edinburgh, under environmental carbon perturbations - High... | ecosystem: Environmental > Aquatic > Freshwater >...
AGTGAGGCGTTGACCGTGGTGTCGCCTTCGCCCACGCGGCAGGTGGCCACATCGTCGGAAATTTCGATGATCTCAGCGGGGACTGCTAGGCACATGGCTCTCTCTCCTGTGTGATCGGGCTGGGACTGGCCTTCAGGCTGTAGGAGCCCCCGGCCTTGACGATCTCTTCCAGCACAAAGCCGATGAGCGCCGCCTGGCGCTCTTTGGCGACATCCGAGATGCCCACATTCAAGGTGTGGTAGTCAAGGGGCTCCATGCCGATGATCACGGCCTCGGGCCTGGTGCCCACAATCTCGCACATGATGAGCGTGTCCACAAGGTCGGTCTGGTGCATGGAGTCCTTGAAGGCCAGGCTCTTGCGCAGGTCCTCCCCGGTGAGGCGGTAGATGCTCCCGGCCGGACCATCGCCCAGCACGGCGTCGATGACGATGACCAGGTCGCAGTTCATCATGGGGTCCATGAGCCGGGTGCCCAGGGTGCCGCCGTCCATGACGGTGACGTTGTCGGACAGCTCGTACAGGCTCATGATCTGGTCCGCAGCGCTGACGCCGATCCCCTCGTCGGTGAAGAGGATGTTGCCCACGCCAAGGACCAGAATGCGTTTTTGAGAATCAGACATGCGGCCTCTTTGCTCCTAAAGTGAAAAAGGGACGGGAACCCGGTTGCCCGGATTCCCGTCCTTACAGGATGCGTCTACGGTTTACAACACCTTGAAGCTGGCGGTCTGGCCGGTCTTGGCGTCGAGCACGTGCACGCCGCAGGCGATGCAGGGGTCGAAGCTGTGGACCGTGCGCAGGATCTCAACCGGGCGCTTGGGATCGAAGATCGGGGTGCCCATGAGGGCTTCCTCGACCGGACCCAGCTTGCCCTTGGCATCGCGGGGGCCAAGGCTCCAGGTGGAGGGCACCACGAGCTGGAAGTTCTCGATCTTGCCCTTCTTGATCTTGATCCAGTGGGACAGGGCGCCGCGGGGGGCCTGCACGAAGCCGACGCCTTCAGCCTCGTTGGGCATCTTCCAGGGGGTGTACAGCTCGGTGTCGCCGCCCTTGACGTTCTTGACCAGGGCGTCGAGCCAGGTCTGCATCTGGTTGGCGGTGACCAGGCACTCGATGCCGCGGGCAGCGGTGCGGCCCAGGGTCGAGAACAGGGCCTCGGGGCCGACGCCCAGGGTCTTCAGCACGTAGGTGACCGCGTCGACCGTGGGCTTGTGGCCCTTGGCGTAGGCGACCAGGACGGTGGCCAGCGGGCCGGTTTCGCAGGCTTCGCCGTTGTAGCGGGGGGCCTTCATCCAGGAGTAGCGGTCCTTGTCCTCAAGGCTGGTGTACTTGGGCTCGGTCACGCCCTGGTAAGGATGGAGGGCTTTGTCGCCCTTGTACCAGCTGTGCTTGACGTGCTCTTCGATCAGCTTCTGGTCCATGGCCTGGGGCTTGGCAAGGTCACGCTTCATGATGACGCCGGGGGCGAAGAAGCGGGAATCCAGGTTGTACTCGTCCGTCGGGAACTCGCCGAAGCTGATGAAGTTGGTGGTGCCGCCGATGCCGGCCCAGTCTTTGTAGAAGCTGGCCACGGCGAGCAGGTCGGGGATGTAGTAGTTCTGGATGAAGGCCACGACTTCGTCGGTCAGGGCCTTGAACTCGGCGATGCGGTCGGGCTTCAGCGCGTCGTAGTTGGTGACGCCGCCGACAACGGTGAACTGGGTGTGCGGGTTCTTGGCGCCGAAGATCGCCATGGCGCGGGCGGCCTTGACCTGCATGTGCAGGGCGTCAAGGTAGTGCTTCACGGCCATCAGGTCGGCCTCGGCGGGCAGGTAGTAGGCCTCGTTCTTCTTCTCGCCCAGGAAGTAGGCGTTGGTGAAGATGCCGAGCTTGCCGGAAGCGATGAGCGCGCCGACCTTGTCCTGGACAGCCTTGAACTGCTCGGCGGTCTCTTTGCGGTTGGCGTTGAGGCTGTTGGACAGCTTGGCGGTGGCGGCGGGGTCGGCCTTCAGGGCGTTGGCCACGTTGACCCAGTCCAGGGCGTGCAGGTGATAGAAGTGCACCAGGTGGTCGTGCAGGTACTGCGAACCCATGACCAGGTTGCGCATGATGGTGGCGTTCTTCGGGATCTTCACCTTGACGGCGTTGTCCACGGCGCGGGTGCTGCACAGGGCGTGCACGTAGGTGCAGACGCCGCAGGCGCGCTGGGTGAAGTGCTGGGCGTCGCGGGGGTCGCGGCCCTTCAGGATGATTTCGAGGCCGCGGAACAGCTGGGAGCTGCTGCGGACATCGACGATTTTGCCGTTCTCGACGGTGGCGTCGATGCGCAGGTGGCCTTCAATACGAGTGACCGGGTCGACAACGACCGGGCCGGAGAAGTTGCTCTGGGGCGTTTTGGGCGCCATATCTAAGTCCTCCTTAAATGATTAGGTGCAGCGAGTAGGCTGACAATTCCAAGAAATAACGACTGAGCCTATTTTTCCATCTCGTAGAACGGGCTCATCTTATCCCAGAAATTGGGCTCGCTGCAGCCGATGCAGGGGTGACCAGCCTGAACAGGCCAGTTCACGCCGACGCCCTTGTCCAGGGGGTTGAACTTCTTGGTCGGGCAGTTGTTGTAGGTGGAGGGACCCTTGCAGCCAAGCTTGTACAGGCACCAGCCCTTCTTGGCCTCGGGGGAGTCGAAGGACATGGCGAACTGCTCCTTCTCGAAGAAAGGCTGACGCTCGCACTGGTCGTGGACGGTCTGGCCGAAGAAGACCGTGGGGCGCAGTTCGCCGTCGAGGGCGGGCAGCGGGGCCTTCTTGGTCACGGTCATGATGGCCGCGACAACGGTGCCAACCAGGTTGTACGGGTTGGGCGGGCAGCCGGGAACGTTGATGACCAGGCTCTTGGGGAACACGGCCTTGACGCCCTTGGCGTCGGTCGGGTTCGGCTTGGCGGCCTGCACGCCGCCGTAAGCGGCGCAGGTGCCGTAGGCGATGGTGGCCAGGCAGTTCTTGTCGGTGATGGCCTTCTTGACCATCTCGACCATGGTCACGCCGCCGACCTTGCCGTAGATGCCATGGTCCTTCATGGGGATGCCGCCCTCGACCACGAGCAGGAAGGGCTTCTTCATGGCGTCGTGCAGGGCCTTCTCGGCCATTTCGCCTGCGGCGGCCATGATGGTCTCCTGGTACTCGAGCGAGATGACGTCGAGGATCAGGGTGTCGATGTAGGCGGTTTTGCCGTCGATGGACGCCATGCGAAGGATGGACTCGGAGCAGCCGGTGCACTCTGCGTTGTGCAGCCAGATGACCGACGGACGATTGTCAGCCGTCAGCGCAGCCGCGACCTCGGTGGCATAAGCCGGCCCCATGCCCATGGTCGCCGCGATGATGCCGCAGAATTTCATGAAGTCGCGGCGAGAAACGCCACGCTCTTCAAGGCGTTTTTCGGCGTCGGCCAAGCCATGTCCTACGGAAATCTTCATACAACACCTCCAGATTATAATGATACGTGACAGGAACGCCTTGTAAACTCTTGACAAAGTGGACGCGTGACACAAATCCTATAACCGTGTCACACTTGCCATACGAATTTAAAAAAAATTAGCAAGCGAAACAGTGGGTTAGCTGTGGAAGCCAATACACGGGAGCAAAGACATTGGCAAGGGGGGAACTCAAAAAAACCACGACGCTCTGCTCATACAAAGATTTGGCACTAGCCGTAACATCCAGGAATTACTGACGCGAGCAACAAGCGAGACGTATTGACCTGCCGCCCCGGCATCGGCAATAAGTCACCTGGGAGACAAACATGACCGCGCACGCCCCCCTGCCCTGGCGCAAAATCACCATCATGCTGAACCGCCCACGCGGCGCAGTGCTCGCTGCGCCCGTTTCGCTGCCCGCCGCGCCGACTCGTTTCCCCGACATTCTGCCCGCCGTGCACGCCGTTGCCGACGCTTTCCAGCACGAGGCCCACCAGACCGTGGCCGGGATGGGCCAGCCGGTCACCTGCACCTGCGGCTGCGACGCCTGCTGCCGCCACCTCGTCATGCTCGGCGAGGCCGAGGCCCTGGCCCTGCTGGGCACCCTGCACGCCCTGCCGGAGGACCGCCAGAGCCGCGTCCGCGCGCGCTTCCGGGCTGGGCTGGAGCGCCTGGAGGCGGCCGGGCTTACGCCGGATATCTACGCCGCGTTCACCTGCGAGGTCCACAACCAGCGGCGGCTGGGCGAGATGCAGACCGCCTACTGGGAGCTCCAGATCCCCTGCCCGTTCCTGGAGGACGGGGCTTGCGGCATCTATGCCGAGCGCCCGCTCATCTGCCGCCAGTATGCCATGACCTCGCCCCCGGCGGCCTGCGGGACCCCCTTCAGCGCCGGGACACCCTTGGTGAAGGTGCTCCCGCCCTATGACCTGGCCGGGGCGGCGGCAGCCTTCGACGGCCAGAAGGCCCACGCCACACGGGCATTGCCGCTGCTTTTCTGCCTGCTGCGCGAGGTCCACCTGAACCGGCGCGCCTTCCCGGCGCTGGAGCCGGAGCCCATGCTGGCGCGATTTTTGGAATTCGCGGCAGAGCACTATGCCCGCGCGGACCAACCTCCATCCAATAAGGAGCACCCATGAGCGTCATCGTCGAGCTGTCCCTCTTCCCGCTGGACAAGGGCCTGAGCGTCAGCGCCTTTGTCGCCCGGGCCGTGGGGATCATCCGCGCCAGCGGCCTGGGCTGCCAGCTCACCCCCATGGGCACCTGCATCGAGGGCGAGTGGGACGAGGTCATGGCCGTGGTGGACAAGTGCTTCCAGGCCCTGGCGCAGGACAGCGACCGCGTCTACCTGACCCTCAAGGCCGACTGGCGGCGGGGACGCATGCACGGCCTGCGGGCCAAGACCGAGAGCGTGGAGCGCGCCCTGGCCACAGTGGAGGAGGAGTTGTGAGAAACGTCGTCTGCCTGCTGGGCAGCCCCAGGCCCAAGGGCAACAGCGCGGTCATGGCCCAGGCCCTGTGCGACGCCGCCGAGGAGGCCGGGGCGCGGGTCCGGACCTTTGCCCTGAACAAGCTGACCTACCGGGGCTGCCAGGGCTGCCTGGCCTGTAAAAAGGACGCCGAGGCCTGCGTGCTCGACGACGGACTGACCCCGGTGCTGGAGGCCGTGCGCGCCTGCGATGTGCTGGTGCTGGCCACGCCGGTGTATTTCGGGGAGGTCACGGCCCAGCTCAAGGGCTTCATCGACCGCACCTTCTCCTATTTGAAGGCCGGGTACGCCCACCTGCCGCGCGGAGAGCGCTCGCGCCTGGCCACGGGCAAGACCCTGGTTTTCGTCATCGCCCAGGGGCACCCGCGGGAGGACCTGTTCACGGACATTTTCCCGCGCTACGAGTACCTGCTGGGCTGGCAGGGCTTCACCAAAAGCCGCCTGCTGCGGGCCTGCAGCGTGTACCACCTGGGCGACGCGGCCGCCCGGCCCGAGGTGCTGGAAGAGGCGCGCGCCCTGGGCCGCGAGCTGGCTGCCGAAGAATAAGGCGAATCCGCCCGCCGTGGGGGGCTATTGGGCGGGGCCGGGCGGGCAGTTGAGGCCCTCCAGGCAGAAGAAGCGCACCAGCTCGCGCGAGTAGATGGCGCGCAGATACTTGGGGTCGGCCATGCGCAGGCGGCCGCCGCTGGTGCATTCCGTGACATGGGCGGCCTCCAGGGCGCGCACTTGGCGCGGAAAGCCGTGGACCACGAAGCGGGCCTGGAAATAGTCGCGCCGCACGTCGCGGGTGGCGGCGGACAGGCTGGCCCCGCTCACGCTGCGGCAGTTTGCGGCCACGTCGATCTCGCAATTGGCCTCCACCACGCGCTTGCCGTCCTTGTCCTCATAGCTGCACCAGTCGACCTTGGTGAAGTAGGGATACTTCTCCAGGGCCTCGGCGATGGTCATGGACAGGTCCGGGGAGATGCGCGCCTGGCGCACGGTCTCCACAGCGTCGCCGCACCCGGCCAGCAGGACCGGGAGCGCAAGCAAAAGGGTGAGCAGAAGCGGGCGGATATACTGCATGACACACCCTGGCACAGCCGCCGAATGAAATCAATGGGCCATAGACAGGGCAAATGGCAGGGCAAAGGGCGGGACAGCCCACCCGCAACACGCGGGTGGGGGCTTGCGTTCGTCCGGGAGAGTCAATAAGACTGCGGCGTTGCCGCAACCTGACCGAGGCCTGGCCGTCCGCACGCATCTCCCCCGAGGGGGCTGGAGGATCAACATGGATTTTCTTTCGATATTCCTGGCTTTCTTCCCCGTCATCGCCATCTTCTTCCTGCTCTTGGTGTACCGGGTGGCGGCGGACACGGCGGGCCTCATCGGCTGGTTTCTGGCCGCGCTCGTGGCCTGGCTGTATTTCCAGACCCCACCCGAGGTGGTCCTCACCGCCACCCTGGCCGGGCTCGTGGCCTCCATGCCCATCGCGCTGGTCATGGCCGCCAGCATCCTCCAGATCACACTGATGCAGGAGACCGGCGCCGTGGCCCGCGTGGTGGCGCTGATGAAGACCATCGCGCCCGGCCAGCAGACCGTGCAGATCATGATCATCAACGTGGGCTTCGGCATCCTTTTGACCAGCCTCGGCGCGGTCACGGTGTCCATCCTGCCGCCCATCATGATCGCGCTCGGCTACTCCACCATGACCGCCATCCTCCTGCCGGCACTGGGCTACGACGCCCTGTGCACCTACGCCCTGCTCGGCATCCCGGCCGTGGTCTACGCCCAGTTCGTGGGCCAGCCGGTGAACGAGATCGGCGGCAACTTCGCCATGTACATGCCGGTCATCAGCACCTGCATCGCGCTCGGCATGCTCCAGGTCACCGGCGGCCTGGCCATGGTCCGCAAGGGCTTTGTCCCGGCCGTCATCGCGGGCGTCACCGCCGGCGGCATCGCCATGCTCATGGCCAAGGCGGGCCTGGTGACCATCACCGGCATCGCGGCGGGCCTGGGCGTCATCCTGGCCCTGGTGGTCTACGTGAAGCTTACCGGCAAGCAGCTGCAGGACCGCGGCCTGCTCAACGACAAGGACCTGGCTGCGGAAAAGCACTTGAGCCTCCTGCGCGCCACCTCGCCCTGGATCCTCCTGACCGTGTTCTCGCTGATCCTGAACTCGCCGGGCCTGCCCTTCTTCAAGCTGACCTTCGTGGATTGGGCCATGCCGCTCTTCATCATCCCCGGGAACCCGGAGAAGCTGCGCCTGTTCTGGCAGGCCTACGTCTGGGTGGTGGTGTGCACCTTCCTGGCCCTGCCCATCATGCGCGCCACGGGCGAGCAGGTGCGGCGCGGGCTCAAGACCTCGGCCAAGCGCGCCTTCCGGCCCATCATCTCGGCCTCGGTGTTCTTCGCCATCGCCTACGTCATGAACCACTCCGGCAAGGGCCTGGACTGGAAGCTGGCCGTGCCCACGCACAACATGATCTACGTCATGGCCGACGCCTCGGCCGCCACCTTCGGCAAGTTCTACGCGGCCTTTGCGCCCTACCTGGGCCTGCTCGGCGGCTTCATCAGCGGCTCGGAGACCTCAAGCATCGCCATGCTGACCAAGCTGCACCTGTCCACTGCGGAAAAGATCGGGGCCTCGGGCGCCATCATCGCCGCGGCCAGCGCCATCGGCGGCGGCCTGGCCAGCGTCATCTCCCCGGCCAAGCTCCAGAACGCGGCCTCAAGCATCGACAAGATCCGCGAGGCCTCGGTGGCCATCCGCCCGGCCTTCGTCATCTCCATGCTCATCACGGCCGTGGTCTCGGTGATGACCATGTACTTCGCCTACTAGCCCGCCACAGCCACAGCGCCCACGCGGGGGCCGGAGGCGCAAGCCTTCGGCCCCCTTGCCGTTTTTGGCCGATCTGGTACGCAAGGAGGCACATGGAGGACACTTGATGCGCCGGACCCCGCCCCTTCTTCCGTCCCAGCTGGCCCTGCTGCTGCTTCCCTTGCTGCTCCTTTTCGCCGCGCCCGCCCACGCCGAGCGCAAGGTGGCGCTGGTCATCGGCAACGGGGCGTACCGGCACGTCTCCCCCCTGACCAACCCGGCCAACGACGCGCGGCTCATGGCAGAGTCCCTCAAGGCCATCGGCTTTGAGCTGGTGGGCGGCCATGCGCTCACCGACGTGGCCACCAAGGACGCGTTGGACAAGGCCGTGCGCACCTTCGGCGAAATGATCCGGGGCGGCGGGGTCGGGCTGTTCTTCTACGCCGGGCACGGGGTGCAGGTGGACGGCAAGAACTACCTCATCCCGGTGGGCGCGGACGTGACCAGCAGGGCCCAGATCAAGTACGAGCTGGTGGACGCGGACTACGTGCTGGACGAGATGAACGAGTCGAGCACCAAGGTCAATCTGGTGATCCTGGACGCCTGCCGCAACAACCCCTTCGCCGGGCGCGGCCTGCGCGCCGTGACCCCGGGCCTGGCCACGGTGCTGGCTCCCAGGGGCACGCTCATCGCCTACTCCACCGCGCCGGGCAAGACCGCGTCCGACGGCAACGGCAAGAACAGCCCCTTCACCACGGCCCTGGCCCGGCAATTGCGCATTCCTGGCCAGCGCATCGAGGACGTGTTCATCAATGTCGGCGTGGAGGTGGAGAAGAACACCGGCGGCGAGCAGTCGCCCTGGCAGTCCAACAGCCTGCGCGGGGTGTTCTGCCTGGCCGGAACCTGCGGCCAGCAGGCGGCCAGCCTTGCGCCCTCCGCGCCCGTGGCTGCGGCAACGCCCCCGGCAGCCCCGGTCCCTGCGCTGGCCGCGCCGTCCGTCCACCCCAAAACAGCCCCAGCGCCCACACCGGACGAGGCCAAGCTGATGCAGGCCCTGCGCTTGGCCTGGAGCGTCAAGCACGACGCGGAGCGCACGCGGGCCCATCGGCTGGCCATACCCCTGGCGGCCAAGGGCAGCATCTACGGCAAATACGCCCTGGGCTGGCTGAGCGAGGACGAAAAGGCGCAGCAGCAGGCCCTCCAGCAGGGGGCCAGGCAGGGCATTCCCCTGGCGATGGTGGAGCTTGCTGAATATCTTGTGGATAATCCCGTGTCGCCTGCTGATGAGACTGAGGCCAGAGCCTGGCTGCAAAAGGCCCTTGAACTCGGAGAGCCCAAGGCCAAGGTTTTTCTTGGCTCGCTGCTTGTTCAGGGCAAGGGCGGCCCAAGGGATGTGGCCGCCGGGGAACGGTTGCTGGCTGAGGTCACGCGCGAGCTTCCAGAATATAATCTGCTGGTTGGAGTGACCTATTCCATCCTTGCCGACAAGGGGCTGCCCAAGGCCGAGGCCACGGCCAAGTTTCTCGCCTACGCCCGGCGCGGAGCGGACCTCGGGGACACCCACGCCATGATGCAAATGGGCTTTGAATACGAGACCGGTGAAAGCGTGCCGAAGAACTTGCAAGAGGCCGTCTGGTGGTTCACCAAGGCGGCGGAAAAGGGCGACCTCTACGCCATGACCATACTGGGGATAACGCTCCGTGGCAGGGATGATGTCCCTGCGGATCCCATCACCGCCGCACGGTGGCTGCGCAAGGCCTCTGAGCTCGGGGACGATGCCGCGACGATCAACCTGGCGCAGATGGCCATCGCGGGCGAGGGGGTGCAAAAGGACGTGCAGCGAGGCCTGGGCATCCTCAAGGAGCTGTCCGAGAACGGCAGCGGCTTCGCCCAGACCGAACTGGCTAAAATCTACAGATATGGCTTGGGGGTGCCCAAAAATCAGGCCGAGGCCTACTTCTGGCTTGTGGTGGCCGATTCTGCGGGCGACATCGGCGGGCGGGTGTACAGGGCATCCCTGGCCAAGGAGATTCCTGCCGAGCAGCGCGCCTCCATCGAGGCACGGGCCGCCAAGTGGAGGCCGAAAAAGACCGCGCGCTGAGCAGGGCGCGGAGCCCCTCCGGCCCTGCCATTGACCCCTGCGCCGCTTTTACGTAGAGGCCAAACATGCACGTCGCCATCAGATGTTTCGCCTCGCTCTCGCGGTTCACCCCGCCGGACGCCGAGGCCTTTTCCGCCGCCCCCGGCGAGACTGTGGGGCAGCTGGCCCAGCGCCTGGGCATCCCGCCTGTGGACCTCAAGCTCGTGTTCATAAACGGCGCGCACGTGGAGCTGAACGCCAAGCTCGCCGACGGCGACCGCGTGGGCCTGTTCCCCGCAGTGGGAGGAGGCTAGCCATGCCGCTGACCCTGACCCTGGAGGAGAACATCCGCGCCCTGGCCCGCCTGGACACCCAGCCCGACGGCGGCCAGCGGCTGGTGCTGCCCTACTACGCCGTGCTGGACCTGGCGCGCGGCCTGGGCCGCCCCAGAGGCCGCCCGCGCAGCGGCAATGTGGCCCGCGTGGAGCTGGCCGCGCTGGCGCTGGGCATCCCCCCGGAGCGCTACCTGCGCAACGGCGGCACGTACAGCCTGGCCGAGCAGGCGCGCCTGCTGGGTTCGCGCGCGGCCATGGTCGGCCTGGGGGGCCTGGGCGGGCATGTCCTGGAGATCCTGGCGCGGTCCGGTGTGGGGCACATCCGCGCCGCCGACGGCGACGAGTGCCAGCCCTCGAACCTGAACCGCCAGCTGCTCTGCACCCGGCGCAGCATCAACGGCTACAAGGCCGCGGCCGCAGCCGCGCGCGTGCAGCTGCTGAACCCGGCCGTGGATTTCGAGCCCGTGGCCGCGTTTCTCGACGAAGACCTCATGGAGCGTTTTCTTGCCGGGGCGGACCTGGCCCTGGACGCCCTGGGGGGCCTCAAGGACCGGCCCGCGCTGCTGCGCCAGGCCGCGCGCGCGGGCATCCCGCTGGTGACGGCGGCGGTGGCGGGCCAGGCGGGCTTCGTGGCCACGGTTCTGCCCGGCGCCACAGGCCCGGCGGACCTCTTCGGGCCGGGCGGCGAAGGCGCGGAGGACACGCTGGGCACCCCGGCCCCGGCGGTTGCCGCCGCAGCGGCGCTCATGGGCGCGGAGGCCCTGAACATCCTCTGCGGACGCGCTCCAAGCCTGGCCGGAGCCATGCTGGTGTTCGACCTGGAGGCGATGCGTTTCGAGCGGGTGCGGCTGTAGGCCCTGTGTGGGCTCCTAGCCCTTGTGTTCCTTGTACTTCTCGCGGATGGCGCGGATGACGTCCTGGATCTCCAGGAAGGCGTCGACCACGTCCGGGTCGAACTGCGTGCCCCGGCCCTTGATGATCTCCGCGACAACAGCCTCCTCGGGCCAGGCGTCCTTGTAGACGCGGGTGGAGATGAGCGCGTCGTAGACGTCGGCCAGGGCCGTGATGCGCGCGGGCAGGGGGATGTCCTCGCCGCTGATGGGCGCCACGCAGAGCTCGCGGGCCTCGGCCAGGTTCTCCGGAAGCTTGCCGGGATAGCCTGCCCCGTCCCAGCGCTCGTGGTGGCCCAGGGCGATCTGCGCGCAGAGCTGGTCCAACTCCGAGGTGGTGTTGGAGAACAGCGCCGCCCCATAGACGGGGTGCCACTTCATGATGGCCGCCTCGTGGGGCTCGAAGCGTCCGGGCTTTTTCAAAATGACGTCGCTGATGCCGACCTTGCCCACGTCGTGGAGCATGGCCGCCAGGCGCAGGATGTCCTTGTTGCGCCGCAGCATGAACTCGTCCACACCCTTCTTGCGCGCCAGATGCTGGTAGATCTCCGCGGAATAGGCGCCCACGCGCTGCACGTGCGCCCCGGTCTCCTTGGGGTCGCGCATCTCGGCCATCTTCATCATGCGCAACATGATCTCGCGGGTCATGATGCCGCGCTCGATGGTCACCGAGGCCGAGTTGGCGAAGAGCGGCGCGTACTGGATGTCGCCGGGGGTGAAGGGCCGCACCACGTTATTGCAGTCACGCGCGTTGATGAGCTGCATGACGCCCACGATCCGGCTCTGGAAGGTCTTGAGCGGCATGCTCAGCATGGAGCGCGTGTGGTAGCCCGTTTCCTCATCAAAATTATTGTTGAAGGAATACGGCTCGTTGCCGGTAAGGGCATAGGCGTCGTCGATGACCAGAGACTCGCCGGTCATGGCCGCGTAGCCCACGATGGACTTCTCGTTGATGGGCACGGCGAAGTTGGTGTAGAGGTGCTTGCTGGCGTCCGCGCCGCGGAACAGGGTGTCGTTGTGCACGTAGCTGAAGCGCAGCTGCTCGCCCTCGACCAGGAAGATGGAGCCCGCGTCGGCGTTGGTCATGGCCCGGGCCTCGCCCAACACGCGATCCAGGATGGCGTCCACGTCCTTGAGGGTGTTGAGCTCCTCGATGACCGTGAGTATGTCGCGGATGATGTCGTAGGGCTGGCGGTCAGTGCATTCCACAGGCGCTCCAGAGGTTCGTGATCCAAACTGTATAACATCTTTTACTCCTTGCCCGAGCAAAAATCCAGAGGCCGTTTTGACAAATTCGCAATGCTTGATCCAGGCCGCAGGCGTGAAGAGCCTCACAGAGGCGCGCATGCTCGCGGCCTGCGGCGTGACCCACGTGGGCCTGCCCCTGCGCCTGCCCGTGCATGCCCCGGACGTCAGCGAGGACCAGGCCCGGGACATCGTGCGCGGCCTGGCCGGGGCGGCCAAAACGGTGCTCATCACCTACCTTGGAGACGCGGCGGAGACGCTAAAGCTTTGCCGGTACCTGGGCGTGGATGGGGTGCAGCTGCACGGGGCCATGCCCCTGGCCGAGGTGCGCCGCCTGCGCGAGGCCGCGCCCAAACTCTTCGTCATCAAAAGCCTGGTGGTGGGCACGGCGGCCGAAGCGGCGCTGCTTGCCGAGGCCCAGGCCCAGGCCCCCTTTGTGGACGCCTTTTTGACCGACACCTTCGACCCCGTGAGCGGGGCCAGCGGGGCCACAGGCAAGGCCCACGACTGGGCCGTCAGCCGCAGGCTGGCCCAGATGCTTGAAAGGCCGCTCATCCTGGCCGGGGGCCTGAACGCCGACAACGTGGCCCAGGCCATTGCGGCCGTGCGCCCGGCGGGCGTGGACGCGCACACAGGCCTGGAGAACGCCTCCGGCGACAAGGACGAGGCCCTGGTGCGCCGCTTCGTGGCCGAGGCCACGCGAGCCCTGGCGGCTTTCTCGCCCCGGCCGGGGCTTGCCAAAGCCCTTGATTCGGCGTAAATAGCGGCACCTTACATGATCTCCGAGCGCAGAAAGGCAACTATGCCGAGGCGTTCTGGGACAATCTGCGGAGAATGCATGTCCAAAGAAGAAGCAATTGAAGTCGAGGGCGTCATCCAGGAAGCCCTGCCCAATGCCATGTTCCGCGTGGAACTGCAGAACGGCCACAGCATCCTGGGCCACATTTCCGGCAAGATGCGCAAGCACTACATCCGCATCCTGCCCGGCGACAAGGTCAAGGTCGAACTCTCGCCCTACGACCTGACTCGCGGACGCATCACCTTCCGCCTGCGTTAACCCCCCCCTGCACCTGTCCGCACGAGCCCGCCCTCCCGACATGGAAGGGGCGGGTTTTTTGCGTTCCTTGCGCCCGGACCCCGAACGCGGCCATTGCGCCGGGGCCGCAGCATGGGCTATGCTTGCGCCGGACCGGGCGACATCGGGCCGGGCGAGACCCGGCAGGACGATACCGGGCAGGACGATACCGGGCCGGGAGGACAGCCATGCAGAGGCAGCGGGGCGTAGTCAGCTATTTCAACGAGCGCAAGGGCTTCGGCTTTTTGCGCGACGCCGAGGGCCGCGACGTGTTCGTGCACTTCGCCGAGATCCAGCGCGAGGGCTTCCAGACCCTTGCCCCGGGCGAGGACGTGCTCTTCGACTACGCCGAGGAAGGCCTGGGCCTGCGCGCGCTGAACGTGGAGGTGCCCACGGCCAGGCCGACCCTGCGCCGCCCATGAACAGCCGGAAGCGGGTTCACCAAGCTCTCGATTTCTTCAATCTGTTGTGGACAAATCCTGTGCGGAACAGATATATGAGGGGCAATTGTCCTTCGCACACCCTTGCCCAAGGCGCACCATGCCGCAGACCGGAACCACACTGAAGTCCACCTTCCGGGCGCTTCCCGACCATCTCCTCGGGCCGGCCTTCGCGCTGGCGTATTTCTGCTCCGCCTGGGCCGGCAAACTCCTCTCCTTCGAGCCCAGCCACTTCGTCAGCCTCTGGCCGCCCAGCGGCCTGTTCGCCGCAGCCCTGCTCTGCACCGAGAAGCGCCGCTGGCCGGGCCTGATCCTGGCCGCCTGCGTCGGCAACCTGGCCTTTGACCTGTCAAACGGCAAGACCCTGCCGGTGACCCTGGGCTTCGCCCTGGCCAACAGCCTGGAGGCCGTTTCGGGCGCGTGGCTGGCGCGCCGCCTGGCGCCCAGGGGCAGCAGCAGCTACCTGGGCATGCGCGAGTTCCTCACCATCCTGGTCTGCTGCGCGGGCATCGGCCCGGCCCTGGGCGCCCTCGTGGGCACCTCGGTGGTGGCCCTCGGCTTCGGCGTGGACAACCCGCTCTCCGCCTGGCTGCTCTGGTGGAGCGCCGACTCCTTGAGCGTCCTCGTGCTGGGGCTGGGGCTGGTGAGCCTGCACCGCTTCGGGCGCGAGCTGCTGCGTTCGGGCACGCCCGCGCGCTGGGCCGAGTATTTGGCCGTCCTGGCCCTGATGCTCGCGCTGGCTGTGTGGCTTTTCAACGCCCACGCCAGGCAGGAGTATCAGTTTCTGCTGCTGCCCCCGCTGACGTGGCTGGCCTTCCGCTTCCGCATCCTGGGGGTGTGCATGGCCGCCCTGGCCCTGGCCCTCACCGCCATCCTCGTCACCTTCCAGGCCCACGCGAGCCTTGTCGCGCCCCTGGCGGACACGGTCTGGCACCTGAGGGCGATGCAGATCTATTTCGCCACGACCTTCAGCACCATGCAGGTCCTGGCCGTGGGCCTGGAGGAGCGGCGGCGGACCGGGCTTGCCCTGTGCGCCAGCGAGGCCAAGTACCGCAACCTGTTCGAGGCCATCCTGGACCCGGTGGTCTTGGCGGACAGGGCCACGGGCATCATGGTGGAGTGCAACCAGGCGGCGGAGCGCTATTTCGGCCGGACCAGAGCGGAGCTGCTCGGGCAGCACCAGAGAATCCTCCACCCGACAGGCCACCAACCGTCCCAGGCCAACCCGCGCGAAGTGACCGAGGCCTTCCCGGAGCAGTCCGGCCGACCCGGTCTGAGCCGAGACATCCCGGTCCTGGCCGCAGGGGGCGAGGAGCGCCACGCCTCCATCCAGAGCACGCTGGTGGACATGGATGGCCGCGCCATGCTCCTGGGCATCTTCCGCGACACCACGGAGCGCAAGGAGGCCGAGGCGCGGCTGCGGGAGAACGAGGAGAAATTCCGCACCGTGGCCAACTTCGCCTATGACTGGGAATACTGGGTGGACCCCGAGGGGCACCTGGTCTGGATGGCTCCCTCCTGCGAGCGCGTCACCGGCTACACGGTGGAGGAGTTCACGGCGGACAACGGACTGCGGCAGCGCATCGTGCACCCGGATGACGCCGAAATGTTTGCGCGGCATATCGAGGAAGTGGAGGTCCGGGACTCGCCCCTGTTCGATTTCCGCTACAGGATCATCAAGAAGACCGGCGAAACCGTCTGGCTGAACCACCATTGCCAAGCGATCCAGGACGCGCAGGGCAGGTCCCGGGGCCGAAGGGGGAGCAACAACGACATCACGGAGCGCCAGCTGGCCCAGGAGGAGCTGGTGCGCAGCAAGGAGGCGGCCGAGGCAGCCACCAAGGCCAAAAGCGAATTTCTGGCCAACATGAGCCACGAGATCCGCACCCCGCTCAACGGGTTGCTCGGCATGGTCCAGCTGCTGCAGGGCCACGTGACCCCGCAGGAGCATGCGCTCTACTCGAGCATGGCCTACGAGGCCGGGAACAGGCTGCTGATCCTGCTCAACAACATCCTGGACTTCTCCCGGCTCGAGCCGGGACGGGAGTCCCTCACGCTCAAGCCCTTCGCCGTGCGCGGCCTGTTCAAGTATGTATTGAGCAGCTATCTGGTCGCCAGCCAGGAAAAAGGGCTGCAGATCACCGCCAGCGTCGACAGGAGCGTGCCCGCAAAGCTCGTGGGCGACGAGGCGCGCCTCCAGCAGGTCCTGCTCAACCTCGTGGGCAACGCCGTCAAGTTCACGCCCAAGGGCTCCGTGCACATTGAGGCCTGGGCGCAGCCGACGCCGGGCAATGCGGGCAAGGCGTGGCTGTACATCGCCATCAGCGACACGGGCATCGGCATCCCGGAAGACAAGATCGAGCACATCTTCCAGCGCTTCACCCAGGCCGACGCCTCCTACACGCGCCAATACGAGGGCGCGGGCCTGGGCCTGGCCCTGGTCAAGCGCATCGTCGACCTCATGGACGGCAACATCCTGGTGGACAGCAAGATCGGGGTCGGCACGACCATCTGCCTGGCCCTGCGGCTTGATCTGCCGGAGGCCGCGCAGCATGGGCCGGCCGCCAGGAAGCTCCCCCACGCGCCCGACCGCCCGCTCAAGATCCTGCTGGCCGACGACGAACCCATCGGCCAGTTGGGCACGGCGCTCTTGCTGCGCAAGCTGGGGCACACGGTCCAGACCGTGTGCAACGGGCTGGAGGTGCTGGAATCCCTGAGCATGAACGACTTCGACTGCATCCTCATGGACGTGCAGATGCCCGAGATGGACGGGCTGGAGGCCACGCGCATCATACGCACCCTCGGCGAGCTGGGCGAAAAGTCGCACATCCCCATCATCGCGCTCACGGCCTATGTCATGGAGGACGAACGCGGCGAGTTCCTGGCCGCAGGCATGGACGGCTACGTGGGCAAGCCGGTGCAGCAGGCCGACCTGCTGCGGGCCCTGCGCCTGGTCGGCGCCAAAGAGGACGGCGAGGCCTCCTGAACCCGGCCGCCGAATCCTGAAGCCCTGCCAAGGCCCGAGCCCCGGACCACCCACCGTGCGGAGCCGAAGCCGCAAGCCAGGCCACGCTTGAATCCGGGAGCTCGATAGCGCCATCTGCGGCAGGCAGGCGACGCCGCACGCGGCGCGGTGTCGGCTGCTGTTTTGTGCTGGCCGCCTTGCAGGGCCAGGCGTGCCTCACCCGCGCAGAGCCCAACGCGCCACAGGGCTCCCGGCCAGGCGGCAGGCGCCGTCCGCTGCCGACGCTTGCATTGGCCAAGCCGATCGCATATGCTTTCAGGCGATCGTTGAGGGCTTGGAGAACGCGCCCGGTCCTCGCGACAGACCCGTGCCCGGCCGCAGCAGCGACCCTCCGCCGCATGGCGGGGCAAAGGCAAGGCCGCTCTTGACCGAGCCCAAACGCACCCCAAAGGAATGCCCGTGAAGCTCAACAAGGACGTCACCATCTGCTTCCGCACCAACTCCAAGGTCCAGACGGCCCTGAGGACTGCGGCTGAAAGCCAACACCTCAACGTCTCCGCCCTGCTCAACGCCCTTCTGGACGAGTACCTGAAGCCCGCCGCAGGAGACGAAAAACGCCGCCACTTCCGCAAGAAGGCGAGCATCCCGGTGACCATCCACAGCAAATCCGCCTCCGGCGAGCTGCAGCTCAGCGGCACCATCCAGGACGTCTCCCTGAGCGGCGTCCGCATCGCCATCCGCGACCTGGACAGAACGACCCTCGCCCACGCCCAGGCCAGCCTGTTCGAGATCGTGTTCCGCCTGTCCGACGGCGTTGCGCAGCCCATGAGCATGACCTGCAAGCCCGCCCGCATGAACAGGGTCGGCGGGGATGTGCACATCGGCGCGGCCTTCCAGGACGGCGACCTGCAAAGCTACTTCAAGATCCAGAACTTCCTGATGTAGGGGCCGGGCGAACCCGCCCCAAGGCGCGCCAAAAGAACACGGGCCTGCGGCAACCAGCTGCGGGCCCGTGTTCTTTTGGCGTGGGAAAGAAACAGGCGCGGGCCTTCAGCAGACCTTATTGCTCGTGCACAGCCAGTCGAAGAAGCGCTGCACGTAGCGGCCGGAGACCACATCGGCCATGCTGAACAGGGGAAAGCCCTCGGGCATGAACTGGCCGGTCAAGGTGAAAAAGACCTCACGCGAGATCTTGTCCAGGGCCGGGTCCAGGGTCTCTTGCCAGAGGCTGGCGGCCAGCTCCGGCGACAGGTCGGAAGTGCGGCAGCACAAAGGCCGCGACTCGAAGCCCTGGCAGGCCCCGTCCACCAGCAGCGGGCAGGCCGCGCCCGCCAGGCCGTTCAGCGCGGCCCGCGCAGTGGCCGCCGTGCGCCCGGCCTGGTCCAGGGTGGCGCCCAGCTGCGCGTTGACGTGCACGGCCTCCACCAGGGTCAGCCGCATGGGCTCGCGGCAGCAGCGGTCGTGCCCGCGCCCGCAGCGCGCGCCCCCGGCCAGTTCAGGGCCCAAGGCCTCCTCAACCCGGCGCACCAGCCCCTCGTAGTCCGCAAAAAACGGCTGCAGATCCACCTGGAAGCGGTGCTCCAGGGTCGGCTGGCGCACCTTGAGCCGCACCGCGCCGCTGCCGTAGCGGCGCACCGTGCGCCACTGCTGGAAGTTCGTCGGCTTGGAGCGCAGCTTGCGCAGCTTCTTCCAGGCCAGCAGGTGCCCCAGCCCCCGGCGCAGCAGGTAGGCGTTGAGCACCGTGCCCGTGCGGCCGATGCCGTGGCGACAGTGGATGAGCACCTTCTTGCCCAGGTACACGGCCTCGTCGAGCCAGGCCAGGGCCTTCTCCAAGGCGGGCAGGTCCGGGGCCTCCTCGTCGGGGATGGGCAGGTGGTAGACCTCGAAGCCGTGCCTGGCCTCGATGTCGTGCAGGTCCGTGAACTCTCCGCAGAGGTTCAGGATGGCGCCGATGCCCTGCTCGCGCAGGGAGTCCAGGGCGACGTTGGACATGGGCGCAGGCCCCACGGCCAAGTGGTCCGTGACCCAGGTCAAGGGCTGCTGGTTCTTTCGCATCACGGCCATGGGCTCCCCCTGCCTTCAGCTAGCATTTTCAGTCCTCAAGGGCCAGGCCGTCGAGGAAGTCGTCGGCCAGCCGCCGGGTCTGGGCCTCGTCGGTCAGGCGCAGGTCCATGAGCCGGGTGCGGGCCAAGAGCCGCCCCAGCAGGGTCAGCCGACGGCTGGTGGCCTCCTGGTCGGCCCGGGCGTACCGGGCGTCGAGCATGTCGCCGCGGGTGTTGACCGCGAACCCGGAGCGTGTGAGCACGCGGCTGATGAAGTCCAGGCGCAGCAGGCGCTGCTCGGTCAGCCCGCCGCCGCCCTTGAAGCGCAGGCCGATGTAGTTGCCCTCGGGCCTGGGGCCGCACAGGCTGTCCAGCACGGCGAAATGATAACCGAAGCGCACCAGGAGGTGCAGATAGTCCTCCGAGAGCAGGGCGTAGCTGGCCAGGAGCTTGGAGTCCTTGCGGAAAATCCCGGCGCTGACGCGGTCGAACTCCTGCCAGTCGAAGTGCAGGCCGCTGCCGTCCCAGCTCTCGTCGGCGTGGGCCAGCCCCTGCCAGAAGGCGGTCATGGGCAGGCTGGCGAAGTCCTCCGGACGCAGGGTCTGGCTTTCGCCATTGCCAACGCCACTGCCTTCGCCATTGCCGGGCTGTGGCCGGACGCCGCCGCCCAGGTCCAGGACGTACATGGACAGGGGCAGGGAGCTCACCAGCTTCCGGGCGCCGTGCAGGCCCCGGCCGGACCGGTCGGCCAGGGTGAACATCTCGGCCACGGCGCTCTCGTGGCAGTAGCGCACCACGTCGTGCAGGGACCGGCAGCCCTGGGGCGAGAAGCTCGGGCTGTCGGGATCGGTGAGGCTGAGCCGGCAGGCCAGGCCGATGAGCCCGGCATAGCGCTGCAAGGCCGCCTGGCGCAGGGCCGCGCGCCCCTGCTCGCGCCCGGCCAGCAGTTCCTCCACGCGTCCGGCGTAGACGGTCCCGGCGTCGGCGTCCACGCTGACCACCTGCCCGTCGTCCAGGGCCGCCAGCAGCTCCGGGGCGTCGGCCAGCACGGGCAGGCCGAACTCGCGCGCCACCGAGGCGAAGTGGCTGGCCCGGCTGCCGGACCCGGCCAGCACCGCCTCCACCCGGCCGATGCACTTGCCCAGCGCCGGGGACAGGCCCGGCACCAGCAGCACCACGCCCTCGGGCACCTCGGCGATGCGCGCCAGATCGCGCAGGTGGAACACCGGGCCGCAGGCCGCGCCGGGCGACACGCGGCCCAGGCCCGCAGCCAGGGGCTCAAGGCCGGAGAGGTCCGGCTGGAGCAGGAGCCGGGGCGGCTCCTGGAAATGGGGCCGCGACTGCAGCACGAACAGCCGCCCGGCCTGGTCCAGCGCCCATTCCGCCTCCTGCGGGGAGCCGAGCCGCTCCTCCAGGGCCAGGGCGATGCGCACCAGCGCGGCCAGGTCCTGCTGGTCCAGCTCCACACAGCGCGGGCCGGTGTCGTCGAGCACGCGCGCCAAAGCGCCCGGCGGCGCGTTGCGCGAGAGGCGCAGCACGCGCGGAGCCGCGTCCTGGCCGGACATGAGCCGGTCGCCCAGCCCGGCCAGGGCGAAGACCGCCACGGCCGGTTCGCCGGGCTCATCCCGACCGGGGCGGACCTCGCGGCTGAAGAGCGCCCCGGCTGCGCGCGCCTCGATCATGGGCATGAGCAGCACGGCCATGGGCGTCTGGGCGTCGGACAGGCCGGAAAGGATGCGGTAGGCCACGGCCCTGGGGCGGTACTTGGCCGCCAGGATGCGCCGGTAGGCGTCCGGCAGCTCTTCCGGGGCCACGCCCAGCTCGCTGGCGTACTGTCCGGCAAAGGACTTGCCGCCGTCCTCGCCCAGGGCCGAGCTGCGCACCGCCAGCCGCGCGCCCGCGAAGTCCGGGTGCTTGACCACGCCTTCCAGGACCTCGGCCAGGGCCTGGGGCAGGGGCGCGTCCAGGATCACGGCGCGCAGCTCGGCACACAGGGCGTCCAGCTTGTCCGGGCTGGACAGGTCGGCCTGGCGCAGCAGCCGGTCCAGCCTGGGCCGCAGCCCGCCCGCGTCCACGAAATGGTTGTAGGCCTGCGCGCTGATCACCAGGGCCGGGGGCACGTTCAGCCCGGCCTGCCGCGCCCGGGCCAGGTTGGCGGCCTTGCCTCCGGCCTGCTCCGGGCAGTCCAGGGCCTGGTCCAGGGTCAGCAGAAAGGGCGAGGGGGCGGCCGCGCCAGGGCCGGAGAGCAGGTCTGATGCCAGGTCTGGCGTCAGACCGGGCATCAGGCCGGGCAGCGGGCCGGAAGCGACAACGCCAAGCGTCTTGTCCAGCCGCTGGCCGGTCCATTGGACCGTCCACTGGGCGATGCCCGCACCGATGCGCTCCAGGCTCTGGTCCAGGCCGCTTGCGCGGGCCGGGCTCATGGCGCTCAGCCGCTCGGCCAGGGCCTGGACCAGGGCCAGAAGCCGCCTGCACAGCCACTGCACCCGGGCCGGGTCCACGCTGCGTGCGCCGTAGACGATCTCCTCCAGCTCGGCGATGAGCACGAGCGCCTTCTCGTCGGCGTCGAGCAGCCCCTTGAAGGCCTCGTACTTGGCCCGCAGGTGCGCCGCCGGGGCAAAGAGCCGCCGGGGCCAGTGCCGCAACAAGTCCCGCAGAACGCCCACAAAGCCCCCCTACTCGCTCAGCACCTTGGCCACCTTGGCCTCCAGCTCGTCGCGGTCGATGGGCTTGACGCAATACTCCCTGGCCCCGAGCTGCTGGGCCTGCCGGGCCGTCTCCAGGGTCGGGTAGCCGGTGAGCATGATGGCGCGGGTGCCGGGCGAGACCTTGCGGATCTCCTCCAGCACCTCCACCCCGGTCATCTTGAGGAGCTTCATGTCCAGGATGGCCAGGTCCACCGGATGCTCGCGCACGTAGGCCAGGGCCTGCTCCTCCTCGGTGAAGGCCTCCACCTGGTGGCCCTTGCGCGAGAGCATGCGCTTGATCATGATGGCGGCGTCGGCGACGTCGTCGAGAACGATGATGGTGGCCATTTGGATGCTCCTTGAATCAGGCCGTGGCCTTTTCCTGCTGTGTCGTTTGCGGCTGCGCCGTTTCCCGGGTGTCCGGACCGGGCGGGGCCAGGCGCGGGGCCAAACGCTGGGGCAAAAGCACGTGAAACACCGTGCCCGGCCCGCCCACGCCTGCCGCGCCGTCCGTCCAGGTTGGCCGGAACTCCGGCGGGGCCGGGCTCTCCACCTCGATGGTGCCGCCGTGGTTCTGCACGATGCCAAAGGATACGGACAGGCCCAGGCCCGTGCCCTCGCCCACGCCCTTGGTGCTGAAGAACGGGTCAAAGACCTTGCCCAGGTGCTCCGGGCTGATGCCGGTGCCGCTGTCGGCCACGGACACGGCCAGCCCGCCCTCCGGGCCGCGGCGCCGGGACAGAACGCGGATGGCGCCGCCGCCGGGCATGGCGTCGCGGGCGTTGTTGAGCAGGTTCATCCAGACCTGGCCCATCTTTTCGCGGTCGCCGGTGATGGCGGGCAGCTCCCCATCCAGGTCCAGCTCAATGGCGACCTTCTCCAGGTTGAAGGTGTGGCGCACCAGGGAGGCCACCTCGCGGATGGACTCGTTGACGTCCATCTCGCCCATGCTCGACTCGTGCTGGCGCGAAAAGCCCAGCAGGTCGGCCACGATCTTGCGGCAGACCTTGGCCTGGCGCTCGATGATGCGCAGGTCCTCGCGCACCTGGCCGCCCTCGGGCACGTCGTCCTGCAAGAGCTGCGCGTAGCCCAGGATGATCCCGAGCGGGGTGTTGATCTCGTGCGCCACGCCGCCCGCCAGCTTGCCCAGGGACTCCATCTTCTGCGCCTGCAAAAGCTTCTCCTCGATCTGCTTGACCTCGGTGACGTCGCGGGCGGTCTTGAGCACGCCCAGAACATTTCCTGCGGGGTCGCGCACAGGCACGTTGACCTCGTGGAACCAGCGCTGGCCCTGGGGCGTGGGCACGCTGACCTCGGCCTGGCCGCCCCGGCCGGACGCGAGGATGGCCCGGGTGTCGGCCTGCCGCTTGGCCGCCTGGTCCTGCGGGAAGATCTCGGACTCGGCGCGGCCGATGATCTGCTCCTCGCTCTGGTCCAGGAACACGGCAAAGGCCCGGTTCACGGCCAGGTACCGGCCCTCGGCGTCGAGCAGGCAGACCAGGTCCGGCGTGGCGTCCAGGATGGTCCGCATGAGCTGCTGCTGCTGGCCCAGGGCGCCGATCTGGCGCTTCAGGGTCATGGCCATGATGCCGAAGGTCTCGGAGAGGTCCTGGATCTCGTCGCCCGCGTTTTCGCGGAACACCGGGCAGCGTTCGCAGGCCTTGCGGCCCTGGCTGTCGGCCGGGGCGCAGTCCGGGCAGAGGGTGCCGTGCATGTGCCAGCAGCGGTGCCGTGGCCTGCCATAGGCCGGGCAGTGGGTGCGCCCGCAGTCCATGATCTCCCAGCAGTTCTTCTTCAGCGTCGAGGCCGTCTCGATGTCCAGGTTGCCGCGCACGACCTCCTGGGCATACTCCTTGAGCAGGTTGATGCGCCGCGCCACCCGCCGGGCGAAGATGGAGCTTAACAGCAGGGCCGCCGCCATGGCCGCCACCGAGAGCCCGCCGAAGGTCAAAAGCAGGCGGCCCACCTCGGCCTCGGCGCGGGAGCGCGAGAGCCCGAGCCGCGCCGTGCCGAAGCGCCGGTCCGAGATGACCACTGGCACCGCGTAGTCGTAGACCAGCCCCGCGCCGGTATCCAGCAACTGGATGCGCGCGCCCTTGCCGTTGGCGACGTTGGCGGCCTTGAGCTCCACGGGGAAGCCCTTCTTGAAGGTGTGCGCCAGCACGTCACCGGACTCGTCGAGCACAAAGGCGTACACGATGTCGTCGCCCACGGCCGTGAGCTCGTCGGCCATGGTCTTCATGCGCAAAAGATCCTGGGTCAGCATGGCGTCGGCCAGGCGCAGGGAGAAATTCTCGGCCAGGGCCAGGCCGCGCCCGCGGGACTCCTCGATGATGGCCCGCGAGGCCATGCGGCTCACCGGCACGGCCGTCATGAGCGCCACAGCCACCACGATGAGGAAGGTGCCCACGCTGATCTTGGTCTGGAACTTGAGCCGGGAGATGAGCCGCATGTCCGCCGCCCCCTAGTCCAGGCCGAGCTTGCGCACCAGGCCGCGCACCGGGTCGAAGTCCTGGTCCCTGGCCGGGATGATGCTCTTCAGGCCCGCCGCCTCAAGGATGGCCGCGTGCTCCGGGTTGACCGCGCTGAGCGCGAACATGGCCTGGGCGATCTTTTCCACCACGCCCGGGTCCAGGCCCTTGCGCGCGGCGAAGAGCCAGCCGGGATAGGACGCGGTGCGCGCCAGGATGCGGATCTGGTCCTGGTCGATGCGGCCCTTGAGCACATCCAGCGTGCCCTCGCGGATGGAGCCGAAGTCGTACTTGCCCGCCAGCACGGCCAGCACCACGTTCTCCTGCTTGCCGCCCGGGCCGGGCGCAAAGGCGATCTCCGCGAAGTCGCGCCGCTTGAGGCCCAGGTCGTAGAAATGCCCAAGGGCGAACAGAAAGCCCCCGGCCGAGTGCGGGTCAACGGCGATCCAGCGCTTTCCCCGGCAGTCCGCCAGGGTCTTGATGGCGCGGTTGTCGCTGCGGCAGATGATCTGCCCCCGGAACTCCGGCCTGCCGGAGGCCTCCAGGCTGCGGGCGAAGCAGCGCGCGCCCTGCTCCGACAGCTTGATGTAGGCGAAGGGGTTGGAAAAGGAGATGTCGATGTCGCCCTGGGCCACCATCTTCATGTGCTCGTCAAAAGTATTGGGGAAGACCTGGCGGAGGGGCAGGCCCGTGGCCTTGGCCAGGTACTCCACCAGCAGGTGGTGGCGCTTGTAGGAGGTGGTGTGCGAGTACTGGGGCAGGTAGGCGTAGGTGATGCCCGCCTTCGAGGTGGGGGCCACCGTCTCCTGGCGCCTTGACAGGTCCACGCGCAGGACGGGATCGTCGTCTGCGCCGGGAGAGCAGGCGGCGCAGCCCAGACAGAGCAGCAGCGCACAGATCAGCGGGCAAAACAACAGGCGGCCCAGGCCCCTGCGACTGAATGACGTTGCCCTTGCCGCCAAATCCATGCCCCCTTCCCGCCCACAGCGACTCGCCCCAAGACCACGGCCAAGCGCCGGGGCCCGGCCGCGCCGGAGCGTCTCTGCCGCCTCCCTAACACAAGTGGCGCACAAGGGACAATGGTGCAGCCCCGGTTTTGAGGGCCGTGCAGCGGGCTTCCTCAACCAGACGCGCCAGGCGCGGCTGACCATGCCGCGAGGCGCAAGCCGCAAAAGCGGGGTCTGTTCTCAAACGTTTGCGGCAGACCGGCTTGCGCCTGGGGGCAAGGGCTAGTACTCCCTTAAGGACAAGTCTGGAGGAATTCCCATGCGCCTGACGTTCATTGATTTCGAGACCGCGACCGGCCAGAGGGCCAGCCCTTGCGCCCTCGGCATAACCGTGCTCGACGGGGCGTCCGTGGTTGAGCGCAAGAGCTGGCTCATTCGCCCGCCGGGGAATGCCTACTCCGGTTTCAATATCGGCATCCACGGAATCACGCCGAAAATGACCGAACACGAGCCGGAGTTCGACGAACTGTGGCCGGAGATCAGGCCGTACATCGGGCTCGACGCCGTTGTGGCCCATAACGCGAGCTTTGACATGAGCGTGCTCAGAAACACGCTTGATCTTTATGGCCTGGGCTACCCGGAGGCCGCGTATTACTGCACGCTGGTGCTCGGCAAGGCCGTCATGGAGGGAAGGCCTTCATACCGCCTGGACTCCCTGTGCTTAAGCTTCGGCATCACGTTCCAGCACCACGACGCCTCCGCCGACGCCTGGGCCGCGTCGCAGCTGTACCTGCGCTTCCTGGCCATCGCTGGGGCCCAGGACGTGAAACACCTGGCCCAAACACACGGCATCACTCCCGGAGGCCTCCACTCTCATGGCGGCTACACGCCATGCAGACGCCGTTGCGCCTAGACTCCAAGCTATGCGGCTGGGGAGGCATTCCTTCCGTGTAACGTCCTCCCAACCTTGGGCCTATGCGTTGCGAAGGCTCTCGGCACGGATATCGTCAAGATATTATTTATTATCAAAGAGATAAAGTTTCATGATGAGTGCCTTTCAAAGCAACCCCTGAAACACTCACCTTGCCCGCGACAACAATTCATTTATCACCCCAAAGCATGGCAATCCAGGCCTCGAGTTGTGACGTCTTGCAACGTCTTCATGACGAGACGCTAAGCAGAGACGCCTCAGTCCATCCTCTTGAACACCACTCGCCTGTTTTTGGCCCTGCCCTCTTCGTTATCATTGGAGGCCACGGGCATGCTTTCACCATAGCCTTTTACAGAGAACCGAGCGCAATTGATCCGCTTCTTCTTGCACAGCACATCCTTCACCGCCTGAGCCCGTCGACGTGAGAGTTCCAGGTTGTAGACAGCCGAACCGATTCCATCCGAGTGGCCACCGATCTCGATATGGGCATTCAAAAGGATGGGGTTGGCCAAAGCCTCCCCAACCTCCTGCAACTGCCGTTTGGAGAAGTCATCTGCCAGTGCGGTGGTTCCTGACCGGAAATTGATGGTCACAGCCATTTCTTTGAATCTGGGCTTTTGTTCCTGGGGAGCCGGTGCTGGAACGGGAGGTTCTGGCATGGCGACCTGTGCCGAAGGAGGCGTGGTCGGCGCGGGCTGCGAGGCCACGGGCGTTGGGGCTTGAGTTGGAACTGGAGCTGGAGCCGGTGCCTGTGCGGGTAACGTAGCAGCCGTCCCCGAGATCTGGGCGGCGACCCTGGTCCCGGCTGGCCCGCGTAAATGGATTGCCCCACCTTGGGCCTTTGGCGTAGTCGGGGCCTGTTGTTCCTGGTCTCCCAGCTGACGCAAGAATTCGTCCTTGGAGATCATCCGTTCTTGAGCCAATCCCTCTGTTGCCCCAAGAAGCCCGCACAGCAGCAGCCCCAAGCCAATGCAATGCGTTAGGCGACGCGGTGCAAAATCTCGTGTTACTCTGATCACCTGTTGCTCCGTCCTATTTGTGGTTGATGGAAATGGCATGGACAAAGCTCTGCGAGAAGGAGAACTCCTGCACATGGGATTTTGTTTCGCCGCTGCTGCTTGTCACGACCTTAGTGGCGACGGCCCTGACCCCTGCCGGGCCGCGTAA
>Ga0209800_10001318_pt1 | contig 26998 bp, 25 predicted proteins | sample Higcelweek8metaG_FD_187174 | JGI IMG/M metagenome (GOLD analysis project Ga0209800, IMG submission 187174) | Freshwater pond sediment microbial communities from the University of Edinburgh, under environmental carbon perturbations - High... | ecosystem: Environmental > Aquatic > Freshwater >...
GTCAACAGGAACAGATAGTCAGATTAGTAAAGAGTCCGAAAATGGTAAAGAGGGAGAGTATCAGGACTTTTCCAAGTCTGCCTACTACTATTATGTGAAATCAGAGCGGCACAAACAAAAAGGTGAGATAGGCCTTGCAATTGAGGCTCTTAAACAGGCTATTGCCAGTGATCCTGAATCGATCTACCTGAAAAAGAGCATGATTTTTCTCCATCTACTCAATAAAGATAGTGCCAGTGCCATGGCAGTTGCCAGAGAGGTCAATCAGCAGCACCCTGATGATGAGGATATACTGCTGATTCTTGCCAAACTGAAACTCCAGTCAAATCAGATGGATGAGGCAAAGGCTCTCTATCAGCGGATTATTCAGATCAACCCTGAAAATCATGATGCTTATATTGTGCTTGGCAACATATACATGGACAGCAGAGAAACTGAAGAGTCTTTCAGGCTCTTCTCTACAATGGTCAGCCACTTTCCAGAATCATATGCAGCCCATTTTTTTCTGGGAAAGATTAATGCAGAGAAGAAAAATTTTACTCAGGCAGAAAAAGAGTTTCTCAAAAGTATTCAGCTGGAAAAAGATCTTGTGGAACCAAGGTTAGAGCTGATTACAATTTACAAATCCCGCCAGGCAAAACAGAAAAATCTGACTAAAAAGATAGTTGCTCTTTATGAGGAGATTCTTGAGATTGACAAAGAGAATGTCAAAGCTGCTATAGAGTTGCCACTATACCTGTATAAAAAAGGGGAAAAATCAAGAGCATCTGAAATGCTGATCAATTTCGGGAAGAGATACCAGAACAATGAGACCATTATGACTGCAATGGCAAAGGAACTCATAAATAGTGATAACAAAAATGATGCCATGGTCGTTTTTAATGAGATACTCAAAGCTGACCCCCAGAATTCTACAGTTCACTATATTGCAGGACTTACCTTTGACGCCCTTAAAGAGAGTACGGAGGCAATATCACACTTTTTAAAGGTAACTTCAGGTTCTCAGCAGTACCAGAAATCTGTGTTCCACATTGCATACCTTTACAGCCAGCTGAAACAACCTGATAAGTCGATTGAATTTCTGGAGACCAAACTAAAAGAGTTTGAAAAGGATACAGATTTCATCTCCTATCTTGCTGCGTTTTATGAAGAGGCAAATCAGCTTGACAAGGCTGTTGCTCTGTTGCAAAAGGGGCTTGACTTTGCACCTGACGATACAGAGCTTCTCTTCAGATCAGGTATAGTATCAGATAAAACAGGTGATAAGGATGGGTGTATAAAGGCGATGAAGAGGATTATTGAGCTTGATCCTCTCCATGCCAGTGCCCTCAACTACCTTGGCTACACTTATGCTGAACTTGGGACAAATCTTGACGAGGCTGAACAGCTGGTCATCAGATCATTGGAGATCAAACCAGATGATGGGTATGTTACAGACAGTCTTGGATGGGTATATTACAAGAAGGGGCAATATGATAAGGCGATAGAAATTCTTGAGAAGGCGGTAAATCTCTCATCAGAAGATCCCACCATCCTTGAGCATCTTGGAGATGCCTACAGGACAAACCGGATCTATCAGAAAGCAATTGATGCCTACAGAAGAGCACTATCTAAAAATCAGAATCATGAAAACAGACCAGTACTTGAAAAAAAGATTCATGAAACAGAATATCTGCTCAGAATAAAAAAATAAAATAGTGGAATAGATCAATATATGGAAATGATGACCCTACAAAGAGTTACCCATGCTCCGTATTACCAGAGAGTTATCTCTGCCTCAATGGGGTACATGGCACTGCTTTTTACTGGAGCAGTAACTCTTACAGTTCTATTTTCAGGATGTTCTTTGACCCAGCCATCTTATATGCACAGTGCAGAAACCAATGAAGCTCTGACTGTTCTTCAGCAGATAAAGAGCATTAACAGAGATATCAGAACCTGCAAAGGGAGTGGCTGGATAACAATCACCAACAAAAAAGAGTCAAAAAGGTTCAGAATGGCCTGGGCAGCATCTTTTCCAGACAAGATTCGGCTGACCCTTTTAAGTGCTGGCCATCCGGTTGAGACCATACTTGCAGATGGAAAATCGGTAACTTTCATCTCTCATACTGGAAAACATCCATTAAAGAAGATCAACTCAGCAAATCCATCTCTAAAAGAGATTGTCTCAATACCTGTCTCAATACAGGATATTCTCTCCATATTTGCAGGTCAGGTACCCATCTGCAAATTTGACACTGCTGCTATTGCACAGATCACCAACTCTTCACAGCTTACTAACACCATGTTGATTTTAAATAGAAGATGGAATGGACAGTCTCAGAATATTGTTGTAAACCCTGCAAATGAAGTGCTCAGTTTTTCATTGACAAATAGCGATAGAGAGCTGATTCACACTGTTTTCAACGAACAGTACAAGATATTTGATTCATTCTCCATACCTGCAAAGGTCAATATCAGGGACAATAAGGGGCAGAAGATTGATTTTGAGATGACCACTTATCAGCCAAACATCTCAATCAGGCCAGAGACCTTTGTCTTGACAGAATCAAGATAATGCTCATAATGAACTTTTATGGAAGTTGATTATGAGCTTGTATTACCAAGGAGTGTGGTGTCTCATAGAGCCTCCACGAGACAATCTTCGTATAACGAGACAATATCCATAGAAAAAGAAACTACCGTTAATGTTTTGTAACAAGAATATATAAACCACAGGAGTTAAAAAGAGATATCATGCTTTATGAAAGTGTTGATCAGGCAAAGAAGAAAGGTGCAGGATGTCCATCCAGCAGTAAGAAGGCAAATGAGCAGGAAGAGCAGGAGAAGATGATTCAGACAACCCTTGGCAGAATCAAGCATAAGATCTTTGTGCTAAGCGGCAAAGGTGGTGTAGGAAAGAGCAGCGTCTCTGCAAATCTTGCGGCAAGCCTTGCCAAAAAAGGGTTTAAGACAGGTCTTATGGATGTGGATCTTCATGGGCCATCAATTGCACAGATGATGGGTATGACCAAACTGCTTGACCTCTCACCAAACAATCTTCTTCTCCCTCAGAGTTTTGGAGAGAATCTCAAGGTTGTCTCCATTCAGGCGCTTATGCAGGACAAAGATCAGGCCATAATCTGGAGAGGACCTGCAAAAACAGGTATGATTAAGCAGTTTGTAGGTTCAGTGGAGTGGGGTGACCTTGATTTCCTTGTTATTGATGCCCCTCCAGGCACAGGAGATGAGCCAATCTCTGTTGTTCAGACCATTCCAGATGCCAAAGCGGTTATTGTTACAACCCCTCAGGAGGTTGCCCTTGCAGATGTTCGAAAATCAATCTCCTTCTGTAGAACAGTAAAAATAGAGACTCTTGGTATTGTGGAGAACATGGGGCCCTTCAAATGCCCCCACTGCAATGAGGTGATTGAGCTGTTCAAGAGTGGCGGTGGGGAGTTGACTGCAAAAAAGGAGGGGTTGAAATTTCTCGGCTCAATTCCATTTGACATGGGAGTTGTTGCATCAGGTGATGAGGGCATTCCAATGATGATGCAGGAAAATCCATCAAATTTTTCAAGGGCATTTGATACTATTGTGGAGAATATTACACAACAGTTACTATAAATGAGATCCAAAACTTTACATGAAGAGCCAGTATGGATGAAAGAGATTCTTAATCAGAGAGAGAGAGAGTTCTTTTCACCCCTTGCAGCTTTCAGCGACAGTGCCATACGTCGCAGAAGAGATCCAAGAGTTGAAAACGGGTACAGGCAGAATTTCAGCATTGATGCAGACCGAATTCTGAACTCATTAGCCTATACCCGTTATATTGATAAGACTCAGGTGTTTTCTCTTATTAAAAATGATCACCTGACTCATCGGGTTCTGCATGTCCAGCTTGTCTCAAGAGTTGCAAGAACCATCGGTCGATACCTTGGGCTTAATGAGGATCTGATTGAGGCAATAAGTATGGGACATGATCTTGGCCACCCACCCTTTGGCCATGATGGAGAAAAAATTCTCTCAGAGCTTACCTGCGAACATGGTGCAGGCTATTTCCACCACAATCTTCAGTCCATTCAACTGCTTGAAAAGATAGAACACAAAGGGGATGGGTGGAACCTGTCTCTTCAGACCCTGGATGCCATTCTCTGCCACAATGGTGAACTCCACGCAACAGAGCTGAAACCTGTACGGAATAGAACATTTGAAGAGTTTGATCAGCTCCTCTCTTCAATGATGAGTACAAAAGAGGCTGACCCTATACCCATGACCATGGAGGGTTGTGTTGTAAGGGTGTCAGACACTATTGCCTATATTGGAAGAGATATTGAAGATTCCATAAGGCTGAATCTGATTAAAAGAGATGAACTGCCCAGAAGGTCTGTTCAACTGCTTGGAAATACCAATGGCACTATTGTGTATAACCTTACAACGGATATCATAACCACAAGCTTCAGAGAGCCATATATCTCATTCAGTGAAGAGGTATCTGATGCTCTCAGAGAGCTGAAATCATTTAACTATTCAAGGATTTATGGCAATCCTGCTATCAAACGGCATCTGAAATCGGTTCAGCAGATCTATACTCACCTGTTTGAACTCTTTCTCAATGATCTGGAGAGTGGCAGAAGAGAATCCATTATGTGCCGGAACTTTCTTGCCAATCTGCCTGAAGCCTACCAGCAGGGCCATTCCCATGCTGAGATTGTCAGAGATTTCATATCTGGTATGACTGACTCATTTTTTATCTCTCAGGCTCCCAGATCTCTCCATCCATCCCCAATAATACTTTAAAGTGCTTTTTTACATCTGTTAGTGGCGAACCATAATGTTTGAGAACAGACACTACCGATCAAGGTCAAAAAGAGAGGGGCTTATCCCCTTTAACATCACGGTTAAAGAGACAGATCTTCACATACAGGCAGAGTCTGATCTCTCCAAAATTGCCATCAGAGAGGTTCTGGAGCAGAGAGGATTTGTTGAAGCCTATATGCAGATAGACCCTCAATTCAGAACATCTCTGGTACCATTGCCACTTGTGGTCTCTGCTGCCCCTCAGATCGTCACAGAGATGATTGATGCTGGTAATAAAGCCCGTGTGGGGCCAATGGCTGCCATAGCAGGGGCAATTGCTGAGCAGACAGGCAGAGCTCTTCTCAAATACTCATCAGAGGTGATTGTGGAAAATGGGGGTGATATTTTCTTTAAGATCAACTCTGATATGGTGTTCAGCATATTTGCAGGAGACTCTCCTCTGAGCATGAAGGTGGGAGCAAGAATCACTCCACCATGTATAGGTGTGGGACAAGGTACAGATAGCACTGTTCAGAGGAGAGGCATGGCACTTTGTACATCATCTGGAACAGTTGGCCACTCTATAAGTTTTGGAAAGGCAGATGCAGCCACAGTCATTGCACAGTCATGTGCCCTTGCAGATGCTGCTGCAACAGCTATTGGCAATATTGTCAAACGTGAATGTGACATTGAAAAGGCGATTGAAGCAGGACAGCAGATCGCTGGAGTTGAGGGTATCATAATCATCAAAGGCAAAAAACTTGGAGCATGGGGAGATCTTGAGCTGGTCAGGATCTCATGATCCCCTCCCCTTACTTCCCCCCTCCATTGAGGCATAGGGGGTCAATATCATAAGTGAAAAATATGAAAAGATATATTGTGGCCATCTGCGGAGCGTCCGGCTCTATTTATGGTATCCGGCTCATCAAGAAACTGCTTGAGTCTCCATGTCATCTGATTGTTATTATTTCAGACGGAGGCCTAAGAGTTCTGGAGCATGAAACCATCTTCAATAGCCAGAGCAGCTTTCTTGATTTTCTTATTCTGGAAGAGACAAGATTCCATGAAGCTGCAACTCTTGAGGTTTTGAGTCAGCATGACAGCTCTGCCGCCCCGGCAAGCGGCTCATTTATCCATAGCGGAATGGCAATTGCCCCCTGCTCCATGAAGACAGTTGCATCCATTGCAGCTGGTATGGCAGACAATCTGATCACCCGTTCAGCAGATGTCTGCCTCAAAGAGAGACGCCCTCTTATCCTTCTTCCAAGGGAGACACCATTTAACCTCATTCACCTTGAGAACATGACAAGAGCATGCAGAGCAGGTGCTACCATCATGCCCCCCTGCCCCTCTTTTTACACCTTTCCTTCAACTATTGATCAGCTCTGTGATACGGTGGTGGCAAGGGTGCTTGACCATCTTGGTGTGGAGCATGAACTTGTAGCAAGGTGGAATTAAAACCCGATCTGTTAAATCCGCAATCAAAGAAACGGGTCAGATCACAATAGAGAGGTCAGATCGTAAATATAAGTGAAAATCAACAGAAGCAAAATGGACGGATCAAGAGGAATCAAAAACTCTTCAGAGAGAAGAGAGAGCCTCAATATCGTAAGAAGATTGGCTGAAGAGGGATTCAAAGCGCTCTTTGCAGGTGGGGCTGTCCGGGATATGGTGATTGGAAGAGAGCCATCAGACTTTGATATTGTCACCAATGCATCTGCTGAAGAGATTCTAAGCATATTTGCAGCAAAGAAAGTCAGAAAGGTTGGAAAGAGCTTTGAGGTCTGTATGGTTAACGGTGTTGAAGTTGCGCCATGCCGTTCAGATGCATCAGAAGAAGAGGAGGAACCTGCCTCTTTTCCCGACTCAGATCTTGCACACAGGGATATCACAATCAACAGCATGGCCTTTGACCCTGTCACAGGCTCTCTGATAGACCCCTTTGGTGGAAGGGAAGATCTGGCAGGAAAAGTTATCCGATTTACAGGATCACCTGAAGATCGGATAGAAGAAGACCCTCTGAGGATGGTAAGAGCATGCAGGTTTGCCTCCTTGATTCAGGGAACATTTGCCCCTTCAACCCTTATGGCCATAAGAGAGCAGCGCCATCTTCTTGTTACGAGGTGTGCCCCTGAGCGGCTCCGCCATGAGATCTTGAAGGCAATGGAACAGGCAAAACCATCGCTCTTTTTCAGAACACTCCAGAGTACAGCTCTTCTTGAGCTGATCTTTCCATCTTTAAGCAGATGTGCTGATCTAGATGGAGGCAAGCACCATGGAGAGACAGTGTTTGAACACTGCCTCCTCTCTGGAGATGCCCTCTCTTCACGAAAAACTCTTCTGCGCCTTGCAGGGTATCTTCACGACACAGGCAAATACGATGCAGCACAGATCAAAGATGGAGATCTCACCTTTCCTGACCATGAAAAGATGGGGGAGGCAGCTCTGTCAGACCTTCAGAATCTGAGATTCAGCAGCGATGAGATAAAGTTTATTGATGCAGTTATCAAGACCCATATGCGTCCCCTGAAAGAGGACTCCACCCCAAGAGCTGTAAGAAGGCTTCTTGCATTTCTCAGATCCCATGATATTGGATGGCAGACATTCATGCAGATGAGAATAGCAGATAAATCTGCAAATCTTGCCAAACCTCACTACAATAGAGAAGATATCAGAGTCAGAGTTGGGAAAATCCGCCAGGAACTCAGAGTCGGTGGACTAAAAGGCAGCTCTCTTCCACTATCTGCACAGGATATTGCTATTTCAGGTCATGATATAATGGCTCTTCTCAATATCTCTCCAGGGCCTGACGTAGGTAAAATAGTGAACCATCTCTTTGAGTGTGTGCTGGATGAGCCATCTATCAATAACTCTGAGAGACTCAAGGAAATTGCAATCAACTACTGGTCTGAAAGTCACTGAGCGTTTACTGGAAAGTACTGGTCACTACCTGTTTTATAGAACACTTTCACTTTTTTTATGACAGGTCAATCTGCCATGCAGGTTTATGTCAAACTCAAGGCCCTGGCCTGCCCCTTCAGACCATACCGAGAGCAAATTTCTGGATACACTCAGGATAGAGCTGCCACTCCAGAGCCAGTCCCTTCTGCTTAACCATCTCCAGAGTATCACCATCTTCAATCTGAAAGGCCCTCTGTCCGATTATAGCTCCTGTATCCTCACCATAATCTATATAGTGAACTGTGCACCCTCCAACTTTACAGCCATACCTGAAGGTATCTGCATACCCATCGGTTCCGGGAAATGCAGGTAAGAGAGCAGGATGGATATTCATTATCCTCTGTCTGCCAGGAACAGTGTTGATCCGATCAATAAAATAGGGGGTCAGAGTTCGCATGAACCCTGCAAGCACAAGAAGGTCAATCTCATAGGGCAGGATCTGATCAAGGAGAGCCTTCTCTGCCACAGCCCTTGATTTCAAGAACAGATCAACCTTTTCCACCCCCTTATCCATCTCAATAAGGTGCTGCTTTGCCCTCACCTCCTCAATATTGAAATCCTCTGGCAATGTCAGCACCTCTCTATTGGAATACTCTGATACTCTCAGCGCTCCTCTCTTCTCCTCTCCAGACCCTGACATAGCCTCTTTTGCACGTTGGATAATCTCTTTGTAGTCCACAACAAAGGTGTCAATACCAGCCTTCTGTGCCCGTTCAAGCCCCTTGACTCCCGGAACATCTGAGCCGGTAAAAATGATCTGCCCGTCAATTTTTCCATCTGCACAGCTGTCAATGATTGCCTGCAGATTGGTTCCTCCCCCAGATATCAGTGTGCCTATTCTTATTTTTTTTCCCACTATCCACTCCTCTCTTTATCTCTATTCGATATTTACAACTATATTGTCTCACTACCCGGATTAAGATTCTCTTCATGATGTACGAACACGATACTACAGAATATATGTGCCGGATCAAAGGAATTTTTCATTATGTTGACAAAGTATAGCTAAACTCATATATTGGCAGAACAGTTTTTATCAATCCAGCATAACTAAAGAACAGTTGTTGATCAACAGAGATAAGTTGCTGATCAACCCAACATGAGGAGAAGATAAATGTCAGAAAATATTATAGAAATAGATGATGATAATTTTGAGAGTGAAGTTCTGAAATCTACCTTGCCAGTACTGGTGGATTTCTGGGCCCCCTGGTGTGGCCCATGCAGAGCCATTGGACCAACAATTGAGGCTCTGGAGCAGAACTATTCAGGAAAAATAAAGTTTGTAAAGGTCAATGTTGATGAAAATCCTCAATCACCAAGCAGATATGGTATTCAGGCAATTCCTACACTTATCTTTTTCAAGAACGGGGCGATTGCAGAACAGATCACAGGAATGGTTGCAAAGGCAAAACTGGAAGAGGCTATTGAGGGTCTTCTGTAAATTTCAGGAGGAGTTTTAAATGGCACCGACAGATTACGAACTTGTGATAATTGGCGGAGGACCTGCAGGCCTTACTGCCGGAATATATGCTGCCAGGGCAAAAATGGATGTTATAATGTACGAAAAGGCTGCGCTTGGCGGTCAGGTTATTGTCTCGGACTGGATTGAAAACTACCCTGGATTTCCAGATGGCATAAGTGGTTATGACCTTGGTGAAAAGATGTTGGCTCAGGCAAAGAACCTGGGGCTGCCCATTGAAATTGAGGATGTGACTGGCATAGAGGTTGATGGAGAGAAGAAGATAGTTCATCTTGGCAACAACAGATCAGTCACCACCAAAGCCATCATTATTGCAACAGGAGCATCCCCTAAAAAGTTGAATGTAGGTGAATCAAACTTTATGGGAAAGGGGGTCTCTTTCTGCGCTACATGTGATGGCCCATTTTTCAGGGACAAAACTGTTGTTGCTGTAGGTGGAGGAGATACAGCGGTTCAGGAGTCACTCTTTCTTACAAGGTTTGTAAAAAAACTCTATCTTGTACACAGACGGGATGAACTTCGGGCAACCAAGATACTACAGGAACGGGCATCTAAAAATGATAAGATCGAATTTGTCTGGGATTCTGTGGTTTCAGGAATGGACGGCTTTTTTTCCGTAGAAAATGTACGGGTAAAAAATCTTAAAACAGGTGAAGAGAGAAGTATCAAGGCAGAAGGGTGCTTTATCTGGATAGGTATAAACCCCAACACATCCTTTCTGGGCAGAACTCTGAACCTGGATGATGGAGGCTTTATCTACACCAATGGCAATATGGAGACCTCTGTTCCAGGTGTTTTTGCGGCAGGTGATGTCAGAACCACACCACTGAAACAGATTGTAACGGCTGTTGGTGATGCCGCCATTGCTGTTATGTCTGCTGAGCATTACATTGAAAATTTGTAGGATTGAAAAAATCTCATATCAAAAGAAGATCCCCATCATATCAACAATAAAAGACAGAATAAGCTGATATCGCTATGATTCAAGCTTATTCTGTTTTTATTTCAGTTTCATGGTGCAACCAATGAAAATTAATATAAATATTGTCATTTCGTTACTCATTCTGACGCTGGTTTCAGGCTGTTCCTGGTTCAAATCAGAGGATCATGAGATGGAAAAAAGCGCAAAAGAGCTTACAACTCAGGGAAGCTCTGAATTCAGAGAGGAGGAGTACACAAAAGCAATTAAATCTTTTTCTACCCTCAGAGACTGGTATCCGTTCAGTAAATATGCAATTCTTGCAGAGCTTAAAATTGCAGATGCACACTACAAACTTGAAGACTATGAGGACGCTCGTGCAAGCTATGAAGAGTTTGAAAATCTCCATCCTAAAAATGAAGCTATCCCCTATGTGATTTACAGAATTGGCATGTGCTGGTACAACAGGATCGAAACTATTGATAAGGATCAGACCCCTGCCAAGAAGGCGATTGAGCAGTTTCAACGCCTTATCAGCCGATTCCCCCAAGACCCACACACCCCCAGAGCACAGAAAAAGATTCAGAGGTGCATGGAGAGTATTGCTGACCATGAAGAGAGTGTGGCTCAATTCTATTTAAAAGGAGACCATTACAAAGCTGCACTCAAACGGTTTGAAACAATCTTTGCTCTCTATCCTGATACAGAAGCTGGTAAACGTGCTCTGGCAAATATTGAGCTGTGCCGTAAAATTATTGGAAAAAAGGATTCTGCTTTACATTCAAACTGATTAGATGTATAAAACCACGTTTTGAATTGTCGGCCAATTTTATTTTTAAGGAGAATAACAATGTCTAAAGAGTGTGATATATGTGGTAAAAAACCCATGGTGGGTTGCAATGTAAGCCATGCACATAATGTCAATAAGCGTCGGTTCAACCCCAATCTTCAGAGGGTGAGGGCTCTTGTTAATGGACATGCCAAAAGAATTGATGTCTGCACAAACTGTATCAAATCAGGTCATGTAGTAAAAGCACCCTGATCTGTCAGCCTGTCTTATGGGAATCAGCAGTGAAAAACTGCTGATTCACCCGCTGCCTTATCTTATTCCAGACAAAAAATAATATCCCCCACGAGCCGAGCTATCTCCCCAAAAACGAGATTCGTAAAACATGATCCTAAATGTCTGTTCTTTACAGGATCTAACGATTATAGTGCAGAACCTGCCCCCGGAATGCCTGCTTAAGATAGTCAGCATTCTGAGGTTTACTCTGACTGTGTGAGTAACCAAGAGTCACCATTTTCTTACTGAACTTTGCATGGTTGCCACGCCCAGGGTCAACCAGAATAACCTCACAATGCTCTTTTGCATGCTCTTCAATAAAACAAGAGAGAAGTTCAACATGGCCTCTCTCATACAGAAGGTCACTGCCAATGATAAGATCAAACTCTCCAAGAGAGGTGCTATCTTTGTCACCCCATCCTGTGCAGACAAATGGAATCTCTTTACTCTTATTCAGCTTGCTATTTTCCAGAAGAAAGTGCTCCACCTCTGGATGGTAATCGGTTGCAGTAATATCTGCAAGTCGGTGGTTAAGGACAAGGCTTGCCAGACCTATCCCGCATCCAACCTCCAGAATCCGCCTCCCCTCTACCTCATAGTCAAACATGATATGTGCCAGAATCTCCCCTGACGCCCAGATCACTCCGAATATGGGCCACAAGGCAGAAGAGATTCCCAATTTTGATGCAACTCCATCAACATCAGAGTACTGCTGACAATCCCGTAAAGTCCGTACATGAATATCTGTGTCACCAAACTCAATGGTCTGATAACGGATTCGCACCTTGGACATGAGCACCTCTTGAATTGATCATAGTTTAAGATCAGAGTAACACTTGATTCCAAATAGAGACTGAGCATTCTCAACAGCTGCAACCACAGCTCTCTCCATAACTCGTGCTGCAAGCAGCCCAACAACACTCAGATCCGCTTCAATGGAGCCTGTGGACATGGCAAAGATAGTATCTCCATCAAACATTGAATGGGCAGGTCTCATGGTTCTGGCATATCCATCTTGGGCCATGGAGGCAAGCTTTGTTACCTGTGCTTTTGTAAATGCACCATTTGTGGCAACAACACCGATAGTGGTGTTGCCACTGAAGAGGTTCTTTTTATTGCAGTATGAGTTGATCATGATCTCTTCAGTGTCAGCAAGGGTCTGCATATCCTCGTTAAGAGGAGCTGCCACCACCTTACCGGTAGTGGGGTCCAAAATATCACCGAGGCAGTTGACAGCCACAAGAGCGCCAACTTTAAGCCCCTCCACCTCAAGTGCATAAGAGCCAATGCCACCCTTCATGGCCCGTTTCATACCCAGAATCTTTCCAACTGTGGCACCTGTTCCTGCGCCAATACTTCCTTGTCTGCACTCAATAAAACTTGCATTGAGACATGCCTGATATCCCATCTCCTTATCCGGCCTTACCCTGTGGTCACCGATTGTGAGGTCAAAGAGCACAGCACCACAGACAATAGGCACCTTGGTAACCTGAACGTCAAATCCGATATTTATCTCTTCAAGATACTGCATCACTCCTGCTGCTGCATCCAGACCAAAAGCACTGCCTCCGGCAAGAAGGATTGCATGAACCTTCTCCACAAGGTTGACAGGATTTAAAAGGTCTGTCTCTCTGGTTCCAGGAGCACCACCTCTTACATCCACTCCAACAGTTGCCCCCTGTTCACTGATTATAACTGTGCAACCTGTGGCTGCCTCCATATTCTGTGCATGTCCAACGCTGATTCCTTCAATATCAGCAAATCTGATCTCTTTTGTTATCATTGCATTACCTCTTTTTATCCTTTATGAATCTGGATAGCATATTTGATATAATCATCTCTGTTTTTCATGAAGTCAATATTCCAAACTTTTCATCAATAGTTTCCTGAGTAAGTTGAGATCTTTTCATTCCCCATTTGCCAAATTCAATAAGAGTCTCACGGCTTGGATATCTGATCAATTTCAGATCTGTTGCATTAACTTGGGTGTGTCCGCTGAACCTGCGGAAATTCTTATCCACAACAGTCGTGCTGAGGTACAAAGATAGCCCAATCGCCAGAGCCTGAGGCAGACCACTCTTATTTTCGTGAAAGACATTGAGATGATTTTCAAACCCCAGAACTTTTGTGTCACCAAATGTTGTGGGATCAACCAAGTTTGCTACTATTCTACGTCTCTCCTCTTTTGAAGAGAGACGACGCACTACACAATAGAAGCCGTTTGGATAAAACCATTTTTCAGTATCCATGTTGCGTTGAATCGCATTTGGTTTCTTCATATCGGGTTTAGGCCATTCAATAGTTCCACTACTGAAATGGGCAGGGTAGAGCAGAGGGACGCAACCCGGTTCAGGCATGTCACGCAGATACTCTTTTAACCTGAAATCGACAACAGGGCCTGTTGACACCTTTAAGCCTATATCCTCCAGCGTGTATCTAATTGAATCTGAATTGTCGATACCAAAATAATCTGGTGAGGTCGGTACATGTATGAAACACTCTGAATCATCAGACAAGACGATAGAATCAAAAGGGTAATTATATGTTTTCAAGTCACTGAAGCTCTCATCAGCAGATGTCGTTACTGTCACATTGCCTTGTTCAGCACCACGTTCCAGAACTATTATGAGATTCTCCTGCAACACCGCATCCTCTTTAAATGCCTTATCTCTGGATGCAAAAAGGTGCATCTGTCTGATCGCCGCATGTTTCAGAATATATTCCCGAAAAGGGCGGTAGTAGGGTCCATTGCAAAAACTCCGCGGTGTAATTGCAACAAGTTGGCCGTGCTCCTCCAATAAGGATAAAGCCAGTGCCACAAAGGCTGAATACATATTAACAGTTTCAATACCTACTTGCCGCAATGCAAAGCGGTGAAGGGAGTTGTTGTTGATCTTTTTATAAGGCGGATTCAGAATAGCATGTGTATATTTTGAAAGAGTCTCAGAAAAGAGATTTCTATTCAGTGACTCCACGGCAGTAGAGATAAAATCAGTCTTTAGAACGGTGGGTAAAACATTGAGATACTCCATGTATTTTTTAAGTATCTTGGATAAATGAGGGTGTAGATCCTCATCAATCTCAAAAGCATCTATTTCCACACACTTGAAATCAAAACCGCCAGAAGCCCATCTTTCCAGGAATGCAACAGAAAGAGAACCCATCCCAGCACCAGCATCAAGCAGACGGCATTTATCCATACTTCCTTTAGTAAACAGTCCAGCCATAAATTCCGCAATTTTGACTGGTGTGAAAAACTGCCCAAGCTGTGACTTCTTTTTTCTACCATCAGACCTTGACATTAACTGGCTTGATTGTTCAACTTCTAAAAGCAAATTATCCCTCCTCACCTTCACCCGATTTTACCTGACAAGTTGCTTTCATCAATAGTATAAGGTAAAAAAATATCATTATGGCCTGTTATCAGGTCCGCTTTGTTAAAATCTTGTTGATACTGATAAGATTTCTTTTGCATCATACATAGTAGTCACAGATGCGTCAATCAATGAAAATTTCAGAAGAGGTGTTAGACCTTGGACTTGCGGAGTTTGAAGAAACAATGAGAAGTATGATTTTGAAATCACTGTTGCAAAACGCTGTGAACTTCATTATATAGCAGACAAAGATGGGAGAGGCCAGCCTGCCATCTCTGTTTTGATGAAACTATGGAGGGCTTTCACCCCCTCAGTGCTTCTTCTTTCCTGTAGCACCCACAGGGGAGTAGCCATACATTTTCAATTTTCTTTGTGAAAGACAGAGCATGGCCGTTATTATGAGTGGGTTAAATGGGTCAGTTGTAGTTGTAACGGTTATGAAAATAGTAGTATTGATAATTATCTGACAGATTAGCCATACACTGATGGCATCAACCAGGATCTTCATGTTTAATCCTAAATCAAAATCCTCAATCATCGGCATGACCATTATTGCGCTTCTTATGGCCATTGCAACTGTTATATTCAGGCAGCAGTTCAATTATAACCCGGCAGTGAGAGCGCTCTCTGCAACTTTATTCTCTTCAGGATCTCCCCTGACTGCCAGATCCGGGCTCTCTTCTCAGCATGGAGATGAAGCTGTGAGTGCTGGGAACTCTGTTTCAGGAGGGTTGGAACCGATAGTTCGCCCGGTTAAACCTCTTGAGCCGATGTCTTCTTCAGAATCCTTTAATGAACTGACCCTTTCCGATAAGATAGATGGCAAAGCTGAACTCTATATCCCTTCTGGATTCAAAAGCCTCATCTGTCAGAGATTCAAAGCTGGCAACGCTTCAGACCTTTGGATTGAACTCTTTATCTATGATATGTACCTTGCTGACAATGCCTTTTCCGTCTTCAGCCGTCAACGGAGGGAAGGGGCAACCCCTCTATCCATAGGAACATATGGCTATCAGACAGAGAATGCTCTGTTTATAGTTCATGGCCATCTCTATCTTGAGATAATAGCATCATCTCCATCTGCTGATGCCCTTGAATGGATGGCGGATCTTAGCCGAGCCTTTATTGAGGATCACCCTGATCTTGCACCCAAAAGGCAGATGGCTCTGCCAGATCTGTTTCCATCTGAAGAGAGCAATATCAAGGAGACAGAGCCCAGACAGGATCAGATAACCCTTGACAGAGAGAGTATAACACTGATCACCTCAGATGTTTTCGGTTTTGACCAGCTTGATCAGGTTTACACGGCAGCCTACCTTGTCAATGGTGCCCCAATGGTCGCCTTTATCTCAAAGCGGGATTCCTCTGAGGCAGCGCAGAAACTTGCCGCAGAGTATGCAGCATTTCTGAAGAGCTTTGGCGGAAAGCTGATAGATTCAGGAGAGAAAAATGTGCATGGCATTGAAATAATGGATACCATTGAGCTTGTCTTTTCTCAAGGGCAATACCTGGCAGGTGTTCGTGAGGCAGAGAGCATGGAGGCGGCAAAAATTCTTGTCAGCAAAATAGAGAAGAGCATAAGTGCGCAGAAGAAAGAGAGTGGAGCAGAGGAGAAGCCAGTGAAGAGAACAGGTGAGGTTAAAAATGGAGAGTGATCGCTTCAGCCGCAGGCAGTTTATCTCCAGATCGATTCGCACCGGAGTGGGAGTGGCAGTTGCCGGAACTGCAGGGTATCTATTTCATGACCCTGAAGGGCCACCACCTGACTCTGATGAGGCTCTCTGGAGTTTGCCAGATCTGCGCATACCTCAGATGGCAGGAAAAATTGCCATTGTACGGGGTGAAGAGAGGGCTAAAACTCTTGAGATGGCCATAAAAGCATTAGGCGGAATAGATAAATTCATTAAACAGGGTGATATTGTTCTTATAAAGGTCAATGCAGCATTTGCAGTCTCTCCGATTCTATGTGCAACCACCCACCCTCTTCTTCTGGCTGAGATGATCAAAATCTGCTACAGAGCAGGTGCAAAAAGAGTGCGGGTGACTGATAACCCTATCAATGATCCTGCAAGCTGTTTCATGCTCACCGGGATTGAGGCGGCAGCAGAAGAGAACGGGGCTGACCTGGTTCTTCCAAGAGAGGAGAACTTTGGAATTCTCACTCTTGAGAATGGCCGCCTGATTAAAAGATGGCCTGTCCTCAAGACCCCGTTTGACAAAGTTACAAAACTGATAAGCATGGCTCCGGTAAAAGATCACCACAGAAGTGGAGCCTCCATGATTCTTAAAAACGGGTATGGCCTGCTTGGTGGGCGCAGAAATATTTTTCATCAGGATATCCACACAATCATTACTGAACTTGCAAGTATGGTAAAACCAACCCTTGTGATTCTGGACGGAACCAGCACCATGATCAGCAACGGCCCAACCGGAGGATCTCTATCAGATCTTAAGCCAACTCACACTCTGATTGCCGGAACTGACCCTGTGGCTGTTGACAGCTTTGGTGCAACCCTTCTTGGAAAAAGGGCCAGTGATCTGCCACACCTTGTCCAGGCCGCAGCCGCAGGAGTTGGCACTGTGGATTACCTCTCCTTAAAACCTTTCATGCTGACAATATGAAAAAGAGCCATGAAAAATACTTATGAAAACAGCCCTCTGGACAAAAGCGCCAATGGCCACTCTGACAGTACCATCAAGTGTGATCTGCACATGCACAGAGCCTCAACAGACAACTGTGATACTCACATGCACAGAGCCTCAACAGACAACTGTGATACTCACATGAACAGAACCTCAACAGACAGCTGTGATCCTCACATGAACAGAACCTCAACAGATCAGCACCCATCAATCGGTAAGCAGCTTAAAATCGTTACAGTGCGACGTATAAGCCAGATATTTTTTCTGCTTCTCTTTTTCTGGTTCTCCATTTCTGCAACTCTTGGCACCAACTGGTGGCAGCTTCGTGGCTGGCCTGTCAACTGGTTTCTGGAGCTTGACCCGTTAGTGGGGCTCTCCACACTTCTCACCACAGGTACCATATATAAGGGGCTGATCTGGGGTGTTGCCACAGTGGTTCTTACCCTGATTTTTGGCCGTTTTTTCTGCGGATGGTTATGTCCGTTTGGAACAATGCACCAGGCAATCGGATCTCTTGGAAAAATTGGCAGATCAAAAAGAGAACTCAACCGTCTTAACAGATACAGGCCAGCGCAATCGATCAAATATGCAATCCTGCTCTTTTTCATAGCCTCCACCATTTCAGCTCCTCTTCTGAGTACAACCTCCCAGCTTCTGACAGGATTGCTTGACCCCATTCCATTTGTTTACAGGCTGGTCAATCTCACCATGCTTCCGTTTGCTGACAATGCTCTTCTCCATCTGAGCGCAAATCCCAGACTTTACAATGGAGCGTGGATTATCGGAACTCTTGGAATCTTATCTCTGCTGCTCAATATCTGGATTCCAAGATTCTACTGCCGATATATCTGCCCGCTTGGTGCCCTTTTCGGGTGGATCTCCACTATCAGCTTCTGGCAGATCGGCAAAAAGAACTCTCCATGCAGAAGATGCCTCAGATGTCAGTTTCACTGTGAAGGGGCATGCGAGCCAATGGAGTCGATCCGTATCTCTGAATGTGTTATGTGCATGAACTGCCTTGACCAGTGTCACTTTCTCACATATCAGGCTGCACCATCAAGGTGTGAGAAGGAGCCTTTCTCCATAAAAGGGGAGAGAGTTCCATATGAAGGGGAGAGAGCCCCATCTGGTGGTAAATATGGGGGTAAATCTGATGGTGAAGAGAGCTCTCTCTCCAGTATTAACAATGAGGAGAGAGAGCTGTCACTATCTGGAAGCAGAGAGCACTCCATGCCGGATCTCTCCCGCAGAACCTTTGTGGCATCTGTTGTCGCAGGTGCCACAGTGATCCCCATGATGAGTCTCAATGGAACAACAGAGAGCAACTGGAACCCCAATCTGATACGCCCTCCTGGTGCTCTGCCTGAGAGGCAGTTTCTCTCAAGGTGCATCAAGTGCGGTCAGTGCATGCGAATCTGCCCAACCAACGTGATTCAGCCAGCAGATATTCTGACCGGAGGTTTTGAGGGGCTCTGGACACCTGCTCTCAACTTCAGGATAGGGTCAAGCGGATGTCAGCTCCACTGCATTGCCTGTGGCCATATCTGTCCGACTGGTGCTATTCTGCCTCTTGATCTGGATCAGAGGGTCGGTATCAACGACCATGCGCAAAAAGGTGCTATCAAGATTGGAACAGCCTTTGTCGATCAGGGCAGATGTCTTCCATGGGCCATGAACAGACCATGCATAGTATGTCAGGAGAACTGCCCTGTCAGCCCCAAGGCTATTGTGGTGAGCGAAGCATTTGTGACTTTAAAGAGTGCTGCAATAGATGCTCTACCTGAAGCTATGCCATCATCAGAGAGTCTCTCTGATGAGAAAAGATCATCTGGCAGCAAAGATGCAGATGGCAAAAAGATCATACTCCTGGATAGATCAGACCTTATTCAGGGAGAGTATGCAACTGGAGACTACTTTGTCAGAGAGATCAACAGTAGTGCAAGAGGGGCAATTGTTGCAAACAGCGGCAACAGTGTGACCATATCACCTCAATCAACTGACGGTAATGAGCCAGGACTCCGGGTTGGCTCAAAAATTGCCATTGAGGTACGGTTGCAGCGCCCACTCATAGACCCTGTCCGCTGCATAGGGTGTGGTGTGTGTGAGCATGAGTGCCCTGTCAAGGGAAAACGGGCAATCAGGGTGAGTGCTGAAAATGAGTCCAGAAGCAGGAGCCATGTTCTCATAGGTTGAAAAAAACAGAGAAATCATTGAAAGGTATTGGAATGAACACATTAACGTTTGAACCACGTGCCAAAAAATTATCTTTTGATTCCGACAATATGTGGGTAGAGTTCACGGATGGACGTCACCTTGGTGTCCCACTGGCTTACTTTCCACGACTCCTCAATGCATCTCAAGCTCAAAGAGCTGATTACATCATCAGCGGTGGAGGTACTGGCCTACATTGGGAGGAACTGGACGAGGACATTTCTGTGAAAGGTCTTTTGTTGGGAATTGGTGACAGTACCCAACCGTCCAGAATGGCATCATGATTGCCGCATGATTTTGTCAACTTGATTGCCCTGGAGCTGTACTAAGCGTATTGAACAAAGAAACGATGAGTTGCTTTCAGACGTGCTTTTCATAGTAGACGCTTGCATTTACTGATCGGCCAATCCAACTATATTTTCCTGGAAAAAAATGCTGACGATCGTTCGGCAGAGACCTGGGTATTGATTGAATAGATAATTATCAGAATTAAAACAGGCTTTTTACCAGATTTCTTAAATGGAGATATCAATCATGTCAGATAGTACAAACTTTTTGTCCCGCAGAAATTTTTTAAAAACCGCTGGAATAAAAACTGCCGGAATAGCAGGTATGGGAACGCTTATCGCTCCTGTGCTATCTCAGGCTGCATCAAAAACCGATCAACCATCTCAGGCAGGAGATCAATCCACCCAGACAGACAAACCGCTTGAGAAGATGCCCACCCGCCGTTTTGGAAGAACTGGCGTGGATGTCTCAATCCTTGGTCTCGGGTGCATGTTTGATGTTGTTTCAAACCAGTTGATGCTCAAGCAAGCTCTGAAATGGGGGGTCAACTACTGGGATACGGCAGATTGCTACAGTGGTGGAAACAGTGAAAAGGGGATGGGTAAATTTTTCTCAAAATATCCTGAAACCAGAAAAGAGGTCTTTCTGGTTACCAAATCATGTGCCAGAAGCAACGATGGTATGACACGTCTGCTCAACCAGTCTTTTGAGAGGATGAAGACCGACTATATTGATCTCTACTTTGCACATGGGATCAAGGATATATCAGAGGTAAACGATGACACCAGACGGTGGGTGGAAGATGCCAAAAAAGCTGGCAAGATAAAGTATTTCGGATTCAGCACCCACAGCAATATGGAAAAGTGCATGATGGCAGCTTCTAAAATGGAGTGGATCGACGGCATCATGATGACCTACAACTACAGGATCATGCACACCTCTGCCATGAAAGAGGCAGTTGCAGCGTGCACAGAGGCTGGAATCGGCCTTACCGCTATGAAGACTCAGGGTCTGGGCCAGGCGGCAAACAGTGATACAGAGACTCACCTTCAGATGGTTGACCGGTTCATGAAGCTTGGCTATACAGATATGCAGGCAAGGCTCAAGCTTGTGTGGGAAAATCCACAGATTGCAAGTCTTGCATCCCAGATGCCCAACATGACAATCCTTGCAGCCAACACAGCAGCAGCTCTGAACAGCACCAGGATCTCCAAGGTGGAAGAGAGGCTTACACGCCAGTATGCCATGGAGACCTCATGCGACTATTGCCGTGGCTGTACTGATATCTGTGAATCTGCTCTTAACAGCAAGGTGCCTGTTGGAGATGTGATGCGCTGTCTGATGTATTCCAGGCAGTATCAGGATAGAGAGCTTGCAAGATCTGTATTTTATCAGATCCCTGAAGAGATCCGCAACTCAATGGCTGGAGTTGACTACTCCAGAGCAGAGAGAGACTGCCCCCATAACATGGCAATTGCAACTCTCATAAGAGATGCTGTGGAGGAGCTGGTTTAAGAGAGTTCACGCCCTCTGCTGTGTTCCCCCTCCTCTGCTGTAAACAGATGGTGAAGCTATCAACTATTCAGATAGCAGCACCGCAAAACTGTTGAACATTACCCAGACACTATCGCCCGGTTCAAGGCCAAGACGCCGGGCACTCTCACTTGTCACAAGAGAACAGACTTCAGTTCCATCTGAAATCTGTACAATATATTCTGTGTTGATTTCACCACGGATGACCCTTTGAACAGCTCCTCTGAAGATGTTATCTGCGCTGCATCTTATCTCATTGCCACTTTTTTGCAGAGTAACGTGAGGAGCTTTGACTTCAGCAGTAATCAGCATCCCCTTTTTCAAACCAAGCCTCTCAAGGCTGCCATTTGTTATTACTGTAGTGACCAGATGGCCACTCACTGTCATCAGCTCCACAAGAGTCTGAATATCGCCCTTCTGGACTCTCTCTATCTTTCCAAAAAAAGAGTTCCTGGCGCTTGTTCTGCGGTTTGACTCCCTCTCCATGAAGAGCTTTGTCACCTGCTGCAGATCATCTTCTGAAAAGGAGACATAGGATGAGGTGAGATTGGGTGTTGAGTGGCCAAGAAGCATCTGAACCGCAGGAAGAGGCATATTGTTCTGCATCAGCTCAACAGCGCGTGACTTGCGTAGAATCTCCGGTGCACCAAGCTGCTTTGCAATGCCACATGCCTCGGCACGTTCGTAGAATTTGCGCCTTACAAATCCAGGATCAACGTTGAGTATCTTCTGCAAGGCATCTTTATGAGAGCCATCCCTTAAAGATGGGTCGGTTATGATCTGTCTGATCTCATGACAGAGTGTTGCAGAGAGATCCACTCTGCGCTGAGAGCGGCCTGACTCTTCATGAGTGCGCCCAAAAAGGAGGAACTGCTTTTCAAAATCAATATCCTGTAATGGGTCAAGGCTCAACACCTCACTGAGCTTTGCCCCTGTGTAACGGATCAGTAGAAAGATAAGTAGAATGCGTCTGCGGGAAAAACGGACGTCTGAGCGCGACGGACTATCACTCCAGTCACGAAATGACTGTTCCAGCTGACTAAGCTGGAGTGCATCAAGACATTTTCCCCTATCAGGCTCAAATAAGATCCTACCGTGGAAATTCTGAGCCTTAACTGAAGCTGAATTACTGCTCTGGTTATCTTTTTTTTTCATAAATCCCTGGTCAACTCACAAAATGAGATACCTCTGGTCATCTCGCAAAAATGCGTGGATAGCCCGTTTCAAGCTCAACACAGCCCCTGAAGAAACTGGCCTACCTCACAGAAAACAGTCCTGCCGATATCTCCTCTGATAACACCATGCTGATTGAAATTTATTGCGCTGTAAGATGAGTTGGCTCTATTGATACGGTTAAAGATCTTCTCTCCACTTCTTCCATCTACCTTTGGGTCGTCTCTACCCTGCATGATTAATGAGGGGATCTCAATATCTGGCAGGAGTCTATATACTCTTCTCATGAGTGCCCGAACCTCTGCAATGCTCCTTATCGGGCATCTGTTATAGTTGATCTCTGGATTATCCGGGTGGTTCCTGGCGTATAGCATGCGAAATCTTGATAGCCCGGCATAGAGTAGAAAACGGTTGAAAAGATTGATTAACTCAACAAAACTGGATGAAAACCCTCTAAATTTGAGGGGAGCACTGATTGAGATAACAGCGTAAAAGTCACCAGGTTTTTTAATAGCCTGATAGAGTGCAAGCCCCGCCCCTGTTGAAAAGCCTGCTACAACTATCTTGTCACAGCAGCTTTTAAGTATTGCATGGCCTCGATTGACCGACTCCATCCAGTCATCATAGCCTTTTGTTGAAAGATCAGATGCTGAGGTGCCGTGTCCGGAAAGTCTGGGAGCATATACAGTAAAACCTTTTGAATATAGAAAGTCAGCCCACTGGCGAACCTCTTCAGGAGCGGCCATCAATCCGTGAATGAGAAGAACTCCGATTTTTGAGAGTGAGTTATGGAGCAGATAGGGCGCCCCGATATTTTGAGGCTTTGTCTCACCTCTTGTAAAATATAGGTTGTACTCTCTTTTGAAAAGCTCAAGCTCTCTCTCTATAAGCTCCTCATTACCAGAAACCGCCATATCCCCTCTTCTCCCTACGTTCAATCCCCTTTCTCTGTGGCAGTAATCTCATCCTCAGGTTCCTCAAGCCACCATCTCAAAATAGACTCTGTAGATCATTGCATAGTGAAGCACACCACCGATCAGAACCATTACATGGAAGAGTTCATGAAAACTGAAAATACCAGGGAGAAGTCGAGGTTTTTTAATGGCATAAATAAGACCGCCAACAGTAAAGGCAACTCCTCCTGCAAAGAGTAAGACCGCCTCAACAGCAGACATGTTTGAAAGCACCTGTCTCATGGGAAAGAGCGCGGCCCAACCCATGGTTATGTAGATAAAAACATAAAGTGTTCTCGGAGCCCTGGGGAAAAAGAGCTGTGAAACAACACCAAAACAGACAAGACCCCACTGAATCGAGATCATTGTCCATCGCCAGTATCCATCCATACAGAAATAACTTACAGGGGTATAAGTTCCGGCTATCATGAAAAAAATTGCCAACCGATCCATTTTTCTCCAGAATGAGAGTTCGTTCTCCTCCTTTTTGAATACATGATAGAGAGAACTTGCGGTAAAAAGAAACACCATGGAGACGCTGTAAATAAGAGCTGTGATCAGCATGGAGGCAGAGTGGCTTGCCACCTTTGCCAGATAGATAGTTCCAACAACAGCTGCAATCCCACCTGCCAGGTGTGAATAGAAATTAAATGATTCTTGAGCTTTGAGCCCCATATTTTTCTCCCTTTTTCAGAAATAGCCCGGCTTTTAACCATGCGACAGAGGCTTTTACAGAAGGTTAAAGGCTATATCTGTTTTAAATTAAAGGCCATATCAGATTTTAAATCTCTGCAATTAGACCTCTCTACTGACACAGTAACGAACCTATCCAGGTGAAAAAGCCCCTCCTCTTGTGAAGTGGGGTGGAAGATCGCTTTATGGCAACATCACCTCTTAAAGTCTGTTTAAAACCTATCTTCTGAGTTGACTCTTCATAAGTCTCACTATCTGGGCGATGTGTCACAGAGAAATGTTTTTCCAGAATTGAGACAATCTCCTGAACAAGCTTATACTGTTTTCCAGAACTGCAAAAAGCAAAAGATCCGTTTTGCAGAAGATAGGTATTAGCAATATCTGCAAGAGGAGGGTCAGTGCATGAGCCATCAACTCCTGTGCAGGTTCTGACAACCCCGGACATGCTCACAATAGAACAGGCAAACTGGGTCAGTGCAGCAATTTCACGATATTCAGGTTCTGCTGATTCAGGAGATTGCCAATATCCAACAGCAGCACAGATTCTGCCTGGAAGACTCCACGACTCCAGAATTTTACGTGCCACAAGAGCAGATGTGGTTCCCAATATCTCCAACTCTGCCTCTTCCAGCGGTTCTCCTCTCTCTCTGGAGATCTTCATGCACTTCTCAAAAGCCTTTGGGTCATGAACTGCAAGAATCAACCTTCCTATTCCATGAAGCAGACCAGCAATGTAGAGCTCTCCTGGTGACGCCTCAACCAGAAGTCGTGGGTCTCCAAGCCGTTTGTTTGCAATAGCGCAGGCCCATGACTCTTCCCAGAACCTTTTGTCGGAAAATCCATTCAGTCTGGGGAATGGGGGGAGGATACTTTTAAAAAGGTACATATAAAGAGAGAGGATGCTATCAGCAATACCGATTCGTGTTATGGCAGTCCGTATTCCAGTTATATCTATCCCCGTTCTATAAATTCTATAGTATGATGAGTTTGCAAGACTGAGAATCTGGGCAGAGAGGAGTGGATCACTTTGAATCAGCTGCTCAACCATCCTGATCTCAATCTGATCCAGGGGCTGCTGGGCTATAGCCAGAAGACGTTGAGCTGAAGCGGGCAAAGAGGGTATCTTTACTCCTGAATCAATAATCTCTTGCGCTATAATATTGGCCATGATGTTTTTATATGGCATTTTGCTCTATCCTTAAAGTATGATCTTATCTTTTTTATGATTCAGAATACTGACCACTCCTGATATTGTCAAGGAGAGATAGATGGAGAATCTGTTGGGATAGCAATGGTGATCTCACTATACCAGACCAGGTTAGAGGCTGAAAAAACAGAAGATTACACAAATCTACTTTTTAAAGTTGTTTCAAAATAAAAATTCATATATACCTCTAAATTAAATAACCAGCAGATTTATCACAACAAAAATAGAACAGCAGCCATATCTATCTAAACCTGGAGATGGCTGCACAAAGAGGAGAACTGTATCGATATGCAAGAGTATAAAGAGATTATTCAATATGCCATAGAGCGTGAAATTGAAGCAGAAACTTTTTATAAAGAGATAGCTCAGAAAGTCTCCAAGCCTATTTTAAAAGAACTCTTCTCAGATTTTGCAAAAGAGGAGAATAAGCATCAGCAGATACTCAGAGGTGTTCTTGAGAACAAGGATGCAGAGTCCCATTTCAAAAAAAGCAGCGATTACAACATCACCGAGACTGTAGTACAACCAAAGATCTCAGATGGGATGAAACTTGCAGATGTATTTGCGATTGCCATGAAGAACGAAGAGAAGGCTATGAAGATGTATCAATGCCTTGCTGCTGATTCCTCTTCTGTCAGCGCCAGAAAACTGTTTGAAGACCTTGCCACTATGGAGCAGGGTCACAAGTTCAAGATGGAACAGGCATATACTGATGTGGCTTATGCAGAGGTCTGGTAGTAGAACAACTGCCATTGGCTGCACAACCTGGCACAGCGAACAATGAAACTGTAGGGGCACCCCCCTGTGGGTGCCCTCGCAAAGGGCAGGCACGGGGGCCTGCCCCTACAGTTTCTTATAAAAACGATCACGTCCTGTCAGGCACAACAAAGATGAAATCTCTCTTCTGATTGAAACTCCTGAAGATGAACCCTAAAGTAAACTATCTTATAATATCTCTTCTTTTGATAGCCATTCTTTTTATTGGAATCATAACCCGCAACACCACCAAACTGATCACCGATAAAACCATTGAGAACCACCAGCAGAGCATTGCGGCAGAAGCTGCAAAGACTGTGGCTCTATGGTTGCAACAGCAGATGAAGATCATTGATGCCACAGCAGACGCGATTGAGAAAATTCCCATTAAAGAGGACAGGCAGAATCTGCAACTTCTCAGAATGGCTATGGATGCTGGCAATTTCAGCGATGTCTATATAGGGCTTACTGACGGAACGATGATTGACGGCGCACTCTGGACTCCCCCAGAAAATTATGACCCGAGGTTAAGGCCATGGTACCATAAGGCAATGGCTGATAAGAGAACTGCATTTACAAAGCCGTATCAGGACATGACAACAGGTAAGATGGTGATTGCCATTGTCAGACCTCTCTGGGTACGAGATACCCCTGAAGATGCTGATGTGATCCATGAAGGTGCGGATGTTGCGGCTCTACATGCGGGGTCTGCATCTAAGGATGTTGAGACCATAAGAGGGGTGATCAGCGGAGATGTGATACTCAACACTCTTGAAGAGAGCGTACTGAACGTCAGGATAGGGAAGTCAGGGTATGCGTTTATTATTGACAGTAACGGCACCATACTGATCCATCCTGAACATGAAAAGCAGATGAGAGAGAAGATGCAGGAGTCAGATCCAACACTCAGGAACATCTTGTATATCTTCAGCCAGACTGCATCTGGCTCCTATACTTATGAATAT
>Ga0209800_10001320_pt1 | contig 26987 bp, 27 predicted proteins | sample Higcelweek8metaG_FD_187174 | JGI IMG/M metagenome (GOLD analysis project Ga0209800, IMG submission 187174) | Freshwater pond sediment microbial communities from the University of Edinburgh, under environmental carbon perturbations - High... | ecosystem: Environmental > Aquatic > Freshwater >...
CTTGTCAAGCCGCTGCGGCGCGCCAAGGAAAATATCGGCACATGGGGGCGAACGCCGCGGCGTGATGGAGGAATGGAGCGGCGTGGCGGAGAGCGGGAATAATCCTGGGAGATTCCCGTTGCGGAGTGCGCCCGCAGTGCGGATGCGAAGCCAGACGATTGGGCCAAACCTGCCGGGCCAAACCTGCAAAGCGCAGTCCGTCAGGCCGAACCAGTCAGATGACGATGGGTTCGAGCGGCAAACGCCTGGCTGCGTGGTCCGGCAGAATGGGGATGATGCCGCGGGGCATGGGGTCGGTGCAGGGGTCGCGGCGCAGCACATCCCGCGCCCAGGCCTGCGTCCATGAGGGGAAGAAGCCGGCGTTTTCCAGCACCAGCCGCGCCTTGGACAGGGCGTCGTCTTGCCGGGCCATGGTGGAGAAGCTGCCCTCGTGCATCCGGTACAGGTAGAGCGGCTGGGCCACATGGGCGAAGCGCGCCTTCTTGAGCGCCAGCTGGATCCAGAAATCCCAGTCCTCGTACAGCGTGTCCGCGCGGTAGCGCGCGCCCCGGTCCCACAGCACGCGCCGGAACAAGGCCGGCGAGAGGATGTTCTGGTTCGCCAGCAGAAATTTGTGGTACCCGCCCAGACGCACCTCGCGCCGCTCGTCGCCTTCCCCTTGCAGATAGTCCGTATAGGCGACATCGGCCCCGTGGTCCAAGGCCTCCAGACAGCGGGTCAAAAAGTCCGGCAGCAACTCGTCGTCCGGGTCCAGGGTCAGCAGGGCGTTGCCCTTGGCCTGGGCCAAGCCGGCGTTGCGCACCGGACCAGGCCGGCCCTGACGCGGCAAGGACAGGATGCGGTGCCCGGCAAAGGGCATGGACGGCAACAGTTCCCGCGCCAGTTCAAGGGAGCCGTCGCTGCTCGCGTCATCGACGAAGATGACCTCCACGCGCTTGGGGTTGACGCTCTGGGCCAGGATCGACTGGAGGCAGCCGGAGAGGAAGCGCCCGTAGTTGTGGTTCGGGATGATGATGGAGATCTCTGGACGGCCGGTGGGGCCGCCGCACGCGGAGCTGTTCACTCTGGATTCGCTTGGCATGACGCCCCGCCTCCTCATCGCGCCGGATTCGCAACAGGCATGGCCGTTGCTGCGCATCACACTTATCGGCCGGTGCGATTAAAAGCTTAGCCTTGACGCGCGCCCTCCAGGATGGATAGCTTTACGCGGCGATGAACCGGCGCCCCGCGCCCTGCCCCGCAACCACCCGGCCAATGGCCGGAAAACCTTTGGAGAACACCATGCGTTGCGCTTGTCTTTTGTGCGGCTACATCTATCATCCCGAACAGGGCGACCCGGAGCGCGGCATCGAGCCCGGCACGGAAGCCCGCGACCTGCCGCCCGAATGGACGTGCCCCAAGTGCAAGGCCGATCAGGACGCCTTCGCCATGATGGAGGACGAGGAAGAGGAATAGGGCCGAAAAAGCCCAAGCAAACGCCAGTTCAGGACGCGTTGAAAAAAGCGGAAGAAAAAACGGAAGGGAGAACGCGAGGAATCGCCGCTGGCGCGCGGACTCAGGCGATCATGTTCAGCACGGTGCCGGAGGTCTCCTCTCCCGTGCGGATCATGGCCGCGTTGGCCGAATACGCCTGGTCGATCTGCATCAGGCCGACCATGTCCCGGGCGAGGTCCTCGCCGCCGGACTGCGCGCGGGAGATGGACGCCACCTGCACGCCCTGCCCGCCGGGGCCGTCGGCGAATTCGGTGCGCAAGGGCTGGTAGCCCTCGGTGCTCATGTTGGCAATGTTGTGGGCGGTGGTGTTGAGAGAGACATCCAAGGCCCCCAGGGCCTGCGCGCTGATGGAAAGATCGCTCATGTTCCGCCTCCTCTACGCCGTGTAGTCGGCAATGCGCCCAAGATACTGCTGGTCCGTGTAGGCCGTGGCCGCCAAGCTGGACGAATAGGCCTGGTCGAGCTGCGTCAGGGTCGAATAATCGCGCAGCCTGTCCTGCGGGCCTCCCACATCATTCGTGCCCACGGGCCGCAGCTCGCCGGACGCGTAGTCCGAGGAAGCGCCGACCTCATGCTCGCGAGCTCCCTGGCCGAGAGAATCAAAAACCCTGCCGCTGGTCAACTCCACCATGCCGGACAACGGGGATGATCCGGCCGCGTCCGTCAGCGACATCTGTTCCCGCGTGCTGCTCTGGCTGGAGGACTGGGCGATGCTCTCCGACGCGGACAAGGCGGCGAGATCCAGGGCCGAGACGGCCTGATCGCTCCAACCGATGTCGAGAGTCATGCTTCCTCCACGCCCGGCACGCTGCTTGGGGCCTTACAATGCCTTTCCTACCCTCTCTTCACGGAACTTTCAATACATGCCTGGGCAGAATGGCCGTGAATGGATTCGAACGACTCCACCTCAACCTTGAACCAGGTGATTTTCTCGTGCTCGGAAAGCCCCTTGGCCGCGGAGCGCACCACGTCCTCCACAAAGGCGGGCTTGGCGAAGGCCGCCTCGGTGACAAACTTCTCGTCCTCGCGCTTGAGCAGCGTGTACACCGGAGACGACCCCGAACGCTCGGCGATTTCGATCAGGTCCTCCAGCCAGAGGAAGCCCTTGAACTTTGCATGGATGCTGACATTGGAGCGCTGGCTGTGCGCGCCCATTTCGCTGATGGCGAGGGAGCACGGGCACACGGTCATCACCGGCACCACCACGCCCAGGGTGAAGTCCAGCTGGCCGTCTTCGTACGCGCCGATGACCGAGCAGGAGTAGCCCATGAGCCCCTTGGCCTTGCTCATGGGCGAGGACTGGCGCAGAAAATACGGGAAGTCGAAGCGGGCGTAGGCCCGGCGCGCCTCAAGCCGCACGGAGATGTCCGAGAGCAGCTTCTTGAGCGACTGGCGCGAAAGCTGCTCTTCCCAATTCTCCAGCGCTTCCACAAAGCGGCTCATGTGCGTGCCCTTGAAGGCCGCGGGCAGGTCCACGGCCAAGTCCACGCGGGCCACGGTGTGCTGCTCGCCGGACTCGCGGTCGCGCACCACCAGCGGCAGCTGCAAATCCTTCACGCCCACGCGGTCGATGGGCAGCTGCACCGGGGCCGGATGCTTCTGAACGTCTTCCATGGGAACAGCCATTAATCGATCTCCTGCCCGGTGGTGGTGAGCACAAGATGCCCGTGCTTCACGCCCTTGGTGGAGATGAGCTTTTGCCCCAGGCCCTTGATGACCTCTGCCGAGCCTTTCAGGACCAGCACTTCCAGGCAGTTGTTGTGGTCCAGGTGCACGTGCATGGTGGAGAGGATGACCTCGTGGCTGTCGTGCTGCAGTTCGGTGAGCTTCTGGGCCAGGCCGCTGGCGTGGTGATCGTACACCAGGGTCAGGGTGCCGGCCACTTCGCCGTCGGAGTTCTCCCACTGGCGCTGCACCAGCATGCTGCGGATGAGGTCGCGGATGGCCTCGGAGCGGGTCTGGTAGCTTTTCTCCTTGCAGAGCACGTCGAACTTGTCGAGCAGGTCGGAGTCGAGCGATACGCCGAAACGGATGGTCTCTCCCATGGTCAGCCTTCCTTAAGTGTTGCGTGTAATGTTGCCGCCGCGCGTTATCTCGCGCAGGTGCACCGTCATGTTCTGCCCGCTCTGGGCCACCTTGGCGGTGAGCGGTGTTTCAATGCGCCAGCCCAGGGCGCGCAGACGCTCGCAGGCCCCGGCGGAAACGCTCCGCTCCGGGTCGGCGATGAGCGCCCGGCCAGCCGGGGCCAGGGCATGGTCCAAAAACGCGGCCACGGGCTCGAAGAACCGGCGCTCATACAAAATGTCCGCGCCCAGGATCACCTCGGCCGCGCCTTGCGACACGGCGGGCCTGCGCCAGTCCATGGCCGCGAAAAGCGGCGCGGGCGCACCCGGCGCAAGATTTCTCGCCGCGTTCCTGCGCGCGTAGATCAGCGCTTCCGGCTCGTAGTCGAAGGCCAGCACGCGCCCCCCGCACGAGGCCGCCACCAGGGCGGGCAGACCCAGGCCGCAGCCGGCGTCCAGGCACGTGCGCCCGGCCACAAGCTCGGGCCGGGCCGCGATGGCCCGGGCCAAAAGCACGGCGGCCGGCCACAGCTCCACCCAGTAGGGCAGGCGCTCGTCGGCCTCCCAGCCGGGAGCCGCGGCGCCTTCGCCCATGGCCTCCCACAGGCTTTCCAGATCCGCCGGACGCTCCAGCATCCAGGTGCGGCCCGCCACCTCGGCCATGACGAAACCGGCCGCATCCGCTTGGGCTGCGGCGGCTGCGTTCTGGTCGTGGCTGTGGGTGATCGTGGTCATGCGAGCAGGCTCCTGGCGCGAAATATACTCAACCTGCGCCTTTCGTCAACGATTCGTAGCACGATGCGCAACACGCGGCGGACGCCGCGGCAACCAGGAAGCCGAGGCGCTAATTGTCGTCGCCGCCGCCGAAGCCGGAATCGCTGCCGCCGCCGCCAAAGTCGCCGCCACCGCCGGAAAAGCCTCCGTCGCCGCCGCCGCCCATGCCGCCACCGAAGCCGCCGCCGCCAAAACCGCCGCCGCCCCGTCCACGAAAGATGCTGGCCAGAAGGCCGAGCAGAAAGCCGATGGAGAACGAACCGCCGGTGCCGGGACCAGCGCCGTCATACCCGGCGCCGTAGCGGGAGCCCCGGCGCGTCCACAGCACGCCAAGGCCGAGGAACACAGCCACGGCGATGAGCGCCAGGGTGAAGGGAAAGGGCTGGCCGCCTTCCGCCTTGGGCCGCACGGCCAGAGGGTCGGCCTGAGCGGTGGCGTTGGCGTCGCCCGCCGCGGCGTCGGGAGCCAGCAGCCGCTCCATGGCGGCCACTGTTTCCCCAAGGCCCTGGGCAAAGCGCCCGGTCTTGAAGTGCGGCACGGTGATCTCGCGCTGGATGCGCTTGCATACCACGTCGGGAAGCTTGTCCTCCACGCCGCGCCCCACCTCGAAGCGCACGCGGGATTCCTTGCGCGCCACAAGGATGAGCACGCCGTTGTTCTTGTCCTTTTGGCCCACGCCCCAGGCTCGCGCCGCCTTGTTGGCATAGCCGGCGGCATCCTCGCCCTCCAGGGAGGCGATGGTGAGCACCACGATCTGGTTGCCCGTGGCCTCGGCATAGCGGCGCAGCTCCGCCCCGAGGGCGTTCTTGTCCTCCGGGGCCAGCAGCTGGGCGTTGTCCACCACCCACTGGCCCTGATTGGGCGGGACCTCAAGCGCAAGCGCCGCGCCCGGGGCGAGCGCCACAAGCGCCAACGCCGCGAGGAGCAGCGCCGGGGCGAGGCGTCGCAACGCCCCGGCGCAACGGGTCAGAATCACTTCGCCTCACCACCGGCCGGAGCGGCGGCGGGAGCGGCGGCGGGAGCGGCGGCGGGAGCGGCCGGAGTGCTGAAGCTGACCTTGGGCGCGGCCTTGGCGGCTTCCTCGGCCTGGAACACCTGCCGCTCCTTCACGTGGGCCATGAGGGCGTTGACCAGGCTGCCGGGGAAGGTGCGGATCTGCACGTTCAGGCCGGTGACGGCCTTGTTGTAGTTGTCGCGCTCGATCTTGATGCGGTTCTCCGTGCCCTCAAGCTGGGCCATGAGGTCCTGGAAGTTCTTGTCCGCCTTCAGGTCGGGGTAGCGCTCGGAGACCATCATGAGCTTGCCCAGGGCGGCGGAGAGCTGGCCCTGCGCCTGGTTGAACTCCTTCAGCTTGTTCGGGTCGGAGAGAGTGCTGGCGTCGAGCTTGATCTGCGTGGCCGAGGCGCGCGCGGCGATGACGCCGGTCAGGGTCTCTTTTTCATGGCTCGCGTAGCCCTTCACGGTCTCCACAAGATTGGGGATCAGGTCCATGCGGCGCTGCAGGGCGGAGTTCACCTGCCCCACCATCTGCTCGCACACGGTGTCCTGCGTGATGATGGCATTGGAGGAGCTGACCAAAGACGCGCCGCCCAAAAGCAGCAGGGCGACGACAACTATGCCGGCTATGGCAAGGGGTTTCATCATAAGCCTCACGGATGTGGGCAGGCGGCGAGGCACCTGCGCCGGTTTTTCAACGCTGCGGGAGAATTGGACACTTGCGCCCTTTCTGTCAAGGGCGGCGCAAAAGCGCAGAACAGTCTTCGGCCCCATGGGCGGCATTTCGGCTAAGCCTTTTGCCGCGCGGATGAATTATCGTCGGTGCGCCCACGCGAAATCAGGGTTTTCATTCGCGCCAGGGAATGGTATGAGGCCTCACCCCGTAAACAACCTTCCTGAATGGAGGATATGCAGATGATTCCGAATGAACTGAAGTACGCCAAAAGCCACGAGTGGGCCAAGATCGAGGGCGATGTCGCCACCGTCGGCATCACCCCGTTCGCCCAGGAGCAGTTGGGCGATTTGACCTTTGTGGACCTGCCCAAAGTCGGCGCCACCGTGACCGCCGGGACCGAGATGGGCTCCGTCGAATCCGTGAAGGCCGCCAGCGAGCTTTACGCGCCCGTCTCCGGCACCGTGCTCGAGGTCAACGCCGCCCTGGAAGGCGCGCCCGAGGCCGTGAACCAGGATCCCTACGGCGCGGGCTGGATGCTCAAGGTGAAGCTTTCCGCCGCCCCGGCCGACCTGCTTGACGCGAGCGCCTACGCCGAAGTGTGCGCCGCCGAAGCCCACTAAGGAGCCGACAATGCCCTACGTTCCCCATACCCCGGAGGACATCCGGCGGATGCTCGACGTCATAGGCGCGCCCAGCGTGGCGTCGCTCTTTGACGAAATCAGCCCCGCCATGCGCCCCAAAAGTTTCGACCTGCCCGAGGGCAAGAGCGAAATGGACGTGCTGGCCCACATGGAGGCCTTGGCGAAGAAAAACGTTTGCGGCCAGGTGAGCTTCCTGGGCGCCGGGTTCTACGACCACCACATCCCGGCCGCCGTGGACGCGCTGTCCATGCGCAGCGAGTTCTACACCGCCTACACGCCGTACCAGCCCGAGGCCAGCCAGGGCACGCTCCAGGCCATCTTCGAGTATCAGACGGCCGTGACGCGCCTGACGGGCCTGCCCTACGCCAACGCCAGCGTGTACGACGGCGGCACCGCGCTTTTCGAGGCGGCCATGATGGCCGTGCGCCACACCGGACGCCGCAAGCTCGTGGTGTGCGAGGCCGTGAGCCCCATTTACAGGGTCATGCTCGGCTCCTACACCTCGAACCTGCACCTGGAGCTGGTCACCATCGCCCACAAGAACGGCGTGTGCGACCTGGCCGCGCTGACCAAGGCCATTGACGGCGACACCGCCGCGGTCATTGTGCAGAATCCCAACTTCTTCGGCACCATCGCGGACTTCAGCGCCCTGTTCGACACCGCCCGCGCCGCCGGTGTCGTTTCGGTCATCTCCGTGTACCCGGTGCTGCAGTCTGTGCTCAAGTCGCCCGGCGAAATGGGCGCGGACGTGGCCGTGGCCGAGGGCCAGAGCCTGGGCCTGCCCCTCAGCTTCGGCGGCCCGTACCTGGGCATAATGACCTGCAACAAGGCCCTGGTGCGCCAGATGCCCGGCCGCATGGTGGGCCGCACGGTGGACGGCGAGGGCCGCACCGGCTACGTGCTCACCCTGCAGGCGCGCGAGCAGCACATCCGCCGCCAAAAGGCCACGTCGAACATCTGCTCCAACCAGGCCCTGTGCGCCCTGCGCGCCCTGATGCACCTGTGCCTGCTGGGGCAGGAAGGCCTGACCCGCACCGCCGAAACCTGCATGGAGCGCGCCCATTACGCCAGCGAGCGCCTCACTGCCATCGACGGCGTTGCCATGCTCTCCGGCTCCGCGCCCTTCGGCAACGAGTTCGCCATCACCCTGCCGGTGAACGCCTACCAGGTCATCGACAAGCTGACCGCGCGCGGCTACGTGCCCGGCTTCCCTCTGGGCCGTTACTACGCGGGTCTGGAAAACGCCCTGCTGGTGGCCTGCACCGAAAAGACCTCAATGGAACAGATCGGCATCTTTGCCGAAATGCTGCGGGGGACCCTGTAATGAACACCGTCTTCAAAAAATCCACCACCGGCCGCGAAGGCGTCTGGCCGGCCAAGCCTGAAAAGACCGCCGCCGACCTGCTGCCCAAGGAGCTTTTGCGCGGCAAGTCCGCCGGGCTGCCCTCGCTCTCCGAGCTCGACGTGGCGCGCCACTTCACCGGGCTCTCCAAGCTGAACTACGGCGTGGACGGGAACTTCTACCCGCTCGGTTCCTGCACCATGAAATATAACCCCAAGTTCGCCGAAACCGTGGCCGCCATGCCCGGCTTCACGCGGCTGCACCCGGTGCTGCCCCAGCTCAAAGGCGCGGGCCGCCTGTGCCAGGGCGCCCTTGAGGTGATGTACGAGACCGAGCAGCTCTTGTGCGAGCTCTGCGGCATGAAGGCCTTCACCCTGCACCCCATGGCGGGCGCGCACGGCGAGCTCACCGGCGTCATGATCATCGCCGCCTACCACAAGGACAAGGGCAACAAGAAGACCAAGATCATCGTGCCCGACTCCGCCCACGGCACCAACCCGGCCAGCGCGCACATCGCGGGCTTCGAGGTGGTGAACCTGCCCAGCAAGGACGGCATCGTTGACCCCGACGAGCTGGCCAAGGTGCTGGACGACGACGTCGCCGGCATGATGATGACCTGCCCGAACACGCTGGGCCTGTTCGAAAAGAACCTGCCCAAGATCGTCGAGATGCTGCGCAGCGTGGACGCCCTGCTCTACTATGACGGCGCGAACCTGAACGCCATCATGGGCAAGATGCGCGTGGGCGACGCGGGCTTCGACGTGGTGCACCTGAACCTGCACAAGACCTTCGCCACGCCCCACGGCGGCGGCGGTCCCGGCGCGGGCCCGGTGGGCGTCTCCGAGCGCCTGGTGCCCTATCTGCCCATCTCCCGCGTGGAGAAGCTTGAGGACGGCCAGTTCTACCTGAACTACGACTTCCCCAAGTCCATCGGCTACGTGGCGCCCTTCTACGGCAACTTCGGCGTGGTGCTCAAAGCCTATGCCTACATTCTGCGCCTGGGCAAGGCCGGGCTCATCCGCGCCACGGAGAACGCCGTGCTTGCGGCCAACTACCTGCGCAAGCGGCTCGACAAAGTCCTTGAGGTGCCGTTCGACCGCGTGTGCATGCACGAGTTCGTGGCCAGCGCCTGCAACATGAGCGAGTGCCACGTGCGCGCCCTGGACATCGCCAAGGCTTTGCTGGACAAGGGCTACCACGCCCCGACCATCTACTTCCCGCTCATCGTCAAAGAGGCGCTCATGTTCGAGCCTACCGAGACCGAGAGCCTGGACACCCTGGACCAGTTCGCCGACGACCTCATCGCCATTCTGGCCGAGGCCAAGAAAGATCCGGCGTTCGTCACCGGCGCACCGCGCACCCTGCCCGTCTCGCGCTTGGACGAGACCCGCGCCGCCCGCAACATGGAACTCACCGACGACCTCTAGAAGGAAGGGCATGACCACGACATACGATCTGCTCGTGCTGGGCGGCGGTCCCGGCGGCTTCGACGCCGCCGTGGACGCCGCCGCCTCCGGCCTCAGAACCGCGCTGGTGGAGGCCGCCGACATGGGCGGCGCCTGCCTGAACTGCGGCTGCATTCCCACCAAGCTCTGGCTTGGGGCAACCTGCGCCATCGAGGAACTGGCCGCCCAGGCCAAGGTTCGCGTGGCCTCGGGCGAGGTCCGCGTGGACTTCGCCGCGCTGCAGGCCAGAAAAGACCGCCACATCGCGGCCACGCGCAAGGCCATGGGCCAGCGTCTGGCCTCCCTGGGCGTGGACGTGTTCGCCGGGCGCGGCCGCGTGGCCGAGGCGCACGTTCTTGAGGTGCAAACGCCGCAGGGCGCGCAGACAGTGCGCTACCGCAAGCTGCTGGTGGCCACGGGCTCGCGGCCGGCCAGCTTCCCCGGCCTGGCGCCGGACGGCAAACGCGTGCTCGACTCCACGGGCTTTCTAGCCCTGCAGCAGATGCCCGCCAGCCTCATCGTTGTGGGCGGCGGGTTCATCGGGCTGGAGATGGCCCAGGCCGCGCACCGGCTTGGCGCAAAGATCACCATCGTGGACGCCCTGCCCCGCCTGGCCGGGGTGGAAGACCCTGAAGTGAGCAAGACCCTGGAGGCCGTGTTCAAGCGCCAAGGCTGGGACATCCGCCTGGGCGTCAAGGTGGCCTCGGTGCTCACCCATGGCGAGGGACCGGGCGAAGGCGCGGTACTCACCCTGGACGGCGAGGGCGGCGAGGAGCTTGTGGCCGAATGCGCCCTGGTGGCCGTGGGCCGCAGGCCCAACAGCGCCGATCTCGGCCTCGAATCCCTGGGCGTGGAGCTTTCCGGCCCAGGCTACATCCAAACCGACGAAAACCTGCTGGCCGCGCCCGACGTGTACGCCGTGGGCGACGTGAACGGCCGCATGCTGCTGGCGCACGCCGCCAGCCACCAGGCCCACTACGTGGTGCAGCGCCTGCTCGACAAGGTGCGCGGCCCGTACGAATCCGGCCCGGTGCCGAGCATTCTTTACGGCGCGCCCGAGGTGCTCCGCGTGGGCGCCATGGCGGGCGAGGCCAAAGCCAAAGGCGAGACCGTGCTCGTCAGCCGCGCCCAGCTCATCGCCAACCCCATCGCCCAGGCCCACGCCGCCACCCAGGGCTTTGTGAAATGCGTGTGGCGCGAGGGCCGCGTGGTCGGCATCACCGCCGTGGGCGCGGATGTGTCCCGCCTGGCCGTCACCGCCGCGCTCATCATCCGCGCGGGCTGGACGCGCGAGGACGCGGCGAACTTCATGTTCCCGCACCCCACCCTGGACGAATCGCTTAAAGCGGCCCTCTTGGCCGACAAGGAAGCCGCCTAACCGCGGCCACAGGAAATGCCCGTGACCGAAAGCACCACCAAGTCTCCGAAAAAGGCCCCCGCGCTGACCGCCACGGCCATACCCGTGCAGCCGGCGTTCGACCTGTTCACCTATTGCGAGCTCTCCGGCGAAACGCGCATCGAGAACGATCTGCTCGAGGAAATCGAGCCGCGCTTCGACGGCTGGCAGCAGCACCTCAAGGCGTACCGCCTTTCCGCCGGCGGCGAGAAAGACCCCGGCTACGTCATCCTCTGGCTGGAGAAGCCCGTGGAGGACGAGATCGAAGGCATCTGGCAGGACTCGCCCAGCGCCGGCATGGCCTTCCACAATCTGGCCATCCACATGGTGATGAGCGCCGTGCAGAACCTGGTGCCGGAGCTAGCGGACAAGGGCTGCGCGCCCCTGCCCAAGCCCGGCAAGGACGTGCTCGCGGCCTTCAAGAAGCTGGGGCTGGAGTGGAACAAGGAAGGCACGGTGAACCGCCAGTTCGCGGTGTTCTCCAACATGCCCGCCCTCACCAGCTGCGGCACCTGCATGCTGAAAGCCAAGTGCGGCAGCCCGAACAAGGACTAGCCCCCAAAAGGCCTAGCCGAAGAAGAATCTGACCGAAGAAAAGCCTGGCCGGGACAGCCCGCCAGAGTAGAAACGCCAAAGGGGCGGTCCATCGCATTCACGGTGGACCGCCCCTTTGGCGTTTTGCGGCGCAGCGGCGCTACAAAAAGGCCACGTCGCTCGGCGGGGTCTTGCCCCCGAAGAACGCCTCCACGGCCTTGCGCTCCGCATTGCGGATGCGCAGGGCGGAGACCGGCAGCGGGTCGGCCAGCCCGGCGTAGAGCTTCAGTGCGCGGTCGACGAAATCGGCGCGCAAAAAGGCCGCCTGCACCTCGAAGTCCTTGTCGTCCCAGGTGAGGGTGAGCGGGATGATGTGCGTGTTGAAGGGCTCGCAGAACACCAGGTTGCCGGTGTGCACCAGCGTCTCCTGCACGCCTTGCGGAAAGCTCACGGCCCAGCGCGCCAAAATCTCCGTGAAGATGGGCTCAAGGGCCAGGTAGTAGTCCGGGTCCACCTTGCACACCAAGGACTGCCCGGGCACGTTTATGACCTGCGGCGACTGCTGATAGCCGCTGGCCAGGCCTTTCTGCAGGCGGGTCAGCGAATCCTGATAGTCCTTAAGCGGCATGGTGGCCTCCTTTTGCCGGACGGCGAAATGCAATCACGCGATGCGCAAGTGCATACATTGCCGCGCGCGCGCCCGCAAGCCCCGCGAAGCGGCTGGTTGAACACGCGGCCAAGCGCAAGCGGCGCTGGCGCGTGCCCCCCCAAAGGACTCAGCCGAAGCTCCCCCCTGCGCGGGCTCCCTTCCGGTTGCGCAGGCAGCCCGCGCCCGGATACGAAATTGTCGACAAATTGCAGCTTGTTCAGTGCCCATCCGCCTTGCTCCCTTGACATTCTCGCGCGCTCCTCCCTATAGATATATACCTTAAAATTCCAGGTGGGCTCGTTATTTCCCCGCCGGACCCGGTTTCGGCGGTAAACACGATACACGGAGTAAGGGATGTCGGAAGCGCTGAAGTCTCAACGGACGTACGTTTTGGTCGGTCATGGCGGCAGTGGCAAAACCTCTGTCGCGGAAATGCTCCTATTCAACGCCGGCGCCATTCCCCGCCTGGGAAAAATCGAGGACGGGACCACCGTGCTTGATTACGAGCCAGAGGAGATCAAGCGCCGAGGGTCCATCCAGCCAGCCTTCGCCAATTTCAAGTGGAACAAGAACCAGCACTTCCTCATCGACACCCCGGGCGACAATAACTTCAACGGCGACCTGCCGTACACCCTGACCGCGGCCGACGCCGTTGTCTTCGTCATCGACGCCGTTGACGGCGTGAAGCCCCTGACCCGCAAGGCCTGGGCCGAGGTCAAAAAGGCCGGGCTCCCGGCCATCGTCTTCATCAACAAAATGGACCGCGACCGCGCGGACTTCATGACCGCCTTCACCGGACTGAAAGACAGCCTGGGCATTAAGCCCGTGCTTTTGCACTACCCCGTGGGCGAGCGCGAAAGCTTCAAGGGCGTGGTGGACATGCTGGAGAACACGGCGCTTCTGTTCGACGGCAAGGGCGGCGCGCAAAAGGGCGCCATCCCGCCCGAGGTGGAGGCCGAAAGCACCCCCCTGCGCGAGGCCATGATCGAGAACATCGCCGAGAGCGACGAAGCCCTCATGGAGAAGTACCTCGACGCGGGCGAGCTGACCCCGGACGAGCTCAAAAGCGCGCTGGTCGTGGGCGTGAAGTCCGGCGAACTGGTGCCGGTGCTTGTCGGCAGCGCCCTGGCCAACATGGGCGGCCCGCAGTTGCTCGACGCCATACAGGCCCTGCTGCCCAACCCGCTGGAGCACCCGTACTTCGAAGGCGAGGACGGCTCCGCGCGTGAAAGCCACGAGGCCTCCCCCGTGGCGGGCTTCGTGTTCAAGACCCTGGCCGACCCCTTTGCGGGCCAGCTCACGGTCATGCGCGTCATCTCAGGCATGCTCACCGGCGACATGAGCCTGGTGAATTCGCGCACGGGCCAGCAGGAGCGCATGGGCCAGCTGCTTTTGACCACCGGCAAGGAGCAGGTGCCCTGCAAAACGCCACTGGGTCCCGGCTCCATCGTCACCCTGGCCAAGCTGAAGGACACCAACACGGGCGACAGCCTCTCGTCCGACAAGGCGCCCTTTGTGCTGAAAAAGCCCAAGCTTGCGCCCACGCTCATCACCTATGCCCTGGCGCCCAAGGAAAAGGGCGACGAGGACAAGGTCTACCAGGCCATGGCCAAGCTGTTGGACGAAGACGTGACCCTGAAGCTTGGGCGCGATGAGGAGACGGCGGACACCCTGCTTTCGGGCATGGGGCAAAACCACATCGAAATCAGCGTGGAAAAGGCCAAGCGCCGCTACAAGGTCGACATCATCCTCAAGACGCCCAAGGTGCCCTACCGCGAAACCTTCAAGACCGCGGCCAAGGAAATCCAGGGCCGCCACAAGAAGCAGACCGGCGGGCGCGGCCAGTTCGGCGATTGCTGGATCCACCTGGAGCCGCAGCCCAAGGGCGCGGGCTACCAGTTCGTGGACGCCATCGTGGGCGGCTCCATCCCCCGGCAGTACATTCCGGCCGTGGACAAGGGCGTTGTCGAGTCCGCCGCGCGCGGCGTGCTGGCCGGCTTCCCGGTCATCGACTTCAAGGTGACACTCTACGACGGCAGCTTCCACAACGTGGACTCGTCGGAAATGGCCTTCAAGATCGCGGGCTCCATCGCCTTTAAAAAAGCCTGCGAAAAGGCCAAGATGATCCTGCTCGAGCCCATCATGACCGTCACCGTGGCCGTGCCCGACACCTACATGGGCGATGTCATCGGCGACCTCTCCAGCCGCCGGGGCAAGGTGCTCGGCAGCGAGGGCCAGGGCGGCGTGACCGAGATCAAGGCCCACGTGCCCATGAGCGAAGTGCTGAAGTACGCGCCGGACCTGCGCTCCATGACCGCGGGCCAGGGCACCTTCACCATGGAGTTCGCCCACTATGAGGAATGCCCGCCGCCCATCGCGGCCAAGGTCATTGCGGAAAACAAGCGCGAGGCCGCTGAAGAGGAATAACGTTCCATGTCTGCAAGCGGGGGGAGTGGCAACGCTCCCTCCGCTTTTTTGTCGCCCGCATTCCCCCACCCTGCAAACCATGAGGAGCTCCCCGATGCCAAAATTCGCCGTAGCGCTGTTGCTGGCGTGCCTGCTGCTGCCCACCGCCGCCTTTGCCGACCAGCTCACGCCGCAAAAAGCCGCGGACATCAAGAAGCTGTTCGTCATATCGAAAATGGACGCCCTTGCCGCGGACATCATTGATTTGCAGATCTCCCAGGGCACGGCCATGGCCGAAAGCGAAGGGATCGCCATCACGCCGGAATCGCGGCGCTTGGTGGAGACGGAGCTGCGCGCCCTCTTCAAGGAGAAGATCGTCGGCCCCGGCGGAGCCTTTGACCAGCTTGTGCCCATTTATGCCGAGATGTTTACGCACAAGGAGATCAAGCAGTACATCGCCTTCTACAAAACGCCGCTGGGAAGAAAAATCGCCGCGACGGAAGCCAAGGCTTCGACGCGGGTCAGCCTTGTGTTTCTTGGCGCCTTGTCCAAGGCGGGTGAGGAGATTCCGGCGAGGCTGAAGGCGGTGCTGCAACGCGAGGGACTTCAGAATAAGACCGGGCAAAAGGCATCTGACCAGATTTAGGCCTTTGCCGAGAGGATGCGGGCCACGAGGCAGGACAGACCGCCCGCAAGCGTCCGGGGAAAAGCGGCGGGGATGCGTCTGTGCCGCCTATTTTGTCGCCCGCCGCTTGAAACAACGGCCGGCAACGCTTGTGCGGTTGGGCCGAATCAAGTAGTGACAAGGAAATACACGCAACACAGGAATCGCTCATGCTTCGAGTTCTCCGTTTCTTCGCCACCCTTGTGCCCGCCACCATCTACTACAGCGTGCGGCAGCTCATGCTCGACCAGGAACACGCCACGCTGGACGAGAAGGACCATTGCGGCAAGGTGTACGGACGGGCCATGCTGCACATGGCCGGCATCAAGGTCGATGTGGACCTCTCCGCCCTGGACCCCAAGGGCCACTATGTATTTTTCTGCAATCACCAGAGCCTGTTCGACATTCCCATCCTGTTCGACACGCTTTGGGACTACCACATGCGCTTCGTCGCCAAGGAGAGCCTGTTCCGCATTCCCATCTACGGCAAAGCCCTGGGGAATGCCGGACATATCTCCATCAACCGGGAAAACCGCCGCGCGGCCATGAAAAGCGTGGACGAAGCCGTGGCCTCGGCCAAGTCCGGCATTTCGCCGCTGATTTTTCCAGAGGGCACGCGCAACCCGGACCTCACGAAGCTCATGGACTTCAAGGTCGGCGGCATGGTGCTGGCGCTCAAGTGCGGCCTGCCCGTGGCTCCGCTGGTCATGGAGGGCACGGGAAAGCTGCTGCCCAAGAAGTCCATCCTGTTCAACCCGGACCAGAGAATCCGCCTGCGGGCCCTGCCCCCGGTGGACCCCTCGGCATACACAATGAAGGACCGCGAAAAATTCAAGGACGACATGTACGCCCTGATGAACGCGGCCTATCAGGAACTTTTGAGGAGCTGACATGACTACCGCCCCCGGCGAACTGACAATCCACCCCCTTGGTGGCCTGGGCGAGATCGGGCTCAACTGCATGGCCTTCCGCGCGCACGAGGCGACCGTGCTGGTGGACTGCGGACTGATGTTCCCCGAAGACTACCTCTTCGGCGTGGACGTGGTGATTCCGCGTTTTGAGCACATTTTGGAGGAACGCGAAAAGATCAAGGCCATCGTGCTCACCCACGGGCACGAGGACCACATCGGCGCGCTGCCCTGGCTTTTGCCCCATGTGGACGTGCCTGTGTACGGCTCGGACTTCACCCTGGCCCTGGTGGCCGCCAAATTGGCCGAGCGCGCCATCGAGGCCGACCTGCGCCCCGTGAAACCCGGCGACCGCGTCGAAATAGGCCCCTTCGCCTTCAACTTCTTCCCGGTGTGCCACTCCATCATCAAGGGCTACGCGCTGGGCATCGAGACCCCGGCGGGCCGCATCATCCACACGGGCGACTTCAAGATCGACCGCAACCCTCTGGACGGCCACGCCACCGACCTGGAGGCCATCCGCCGCTTCTCCGAGCCCGGCGTCAAGCTGCTCATGAGCGACTCCACCAACGTGGAGCGCGACGGCTTCGCCCTCACCGAGCGGGAGATAAAGGCCAGCCTGCGCGAGATTTTCGACAAGGCGCGCGGCCGCATCATCGTGACGCTCTTTTCCAGCCACATCCAGCGCCTGCAGGAGATCTTCGACCTGGCCGCGGCCTGCGGCCGCAAGGTGGCCATCTCCGGCAAGAGCCTGGTGCGCAACACCGACTTGGCGCGCGAGCTGGACTACCTGCGCATCCCCGGCGGCACCCTGGTCGAGGTGGAGGAGATTGGCGGGCTCAAGGACGAGGAAGTCGTGCTGCTCGTCACCGGCAGCCAGGGCGAGCCCCTGGCCTCGCTCTCGCGCATGTCCCTCGACGAGCACCGCCACGTGCACATCAAGAAGGGCGACCTGGTCATCCTTTCCTCGCGCTTCATTCCTGGCAACGTGCTGGCCATCACCAAGGTCATCAACCGGCTGTACAAGCTCGGGGCCGAGGTGCTTTACGAGAAGGTCCAGGCCATCCACGCCTCGGGCCACGCCCACCGCGAAGAGCTGCGCATCATGCTCGAAACCGTGCGGCCCAAGTATTTTGTGCCCGTGCACGGCGAATACCGCCATCTGGTGAAGCACAAGCGCCTGGCCGAGGAATGCGGCGTGGCTCCGGAGCGCGCCCTGGTGCTGGAGGACGGCCAGCCCCTGACCTTCATTGAGCAGGGCATCCGCCTTGAGGAGGCTGTCCCGGCCGAGCGCATTCTGGTGGACGGCAAAGGCGTGGGCGACGTGGGCCAGAGCGTGCTGAAGGAACGCCAGCTGCTGGCGGGCGAGGGCATGGTCGTGGTGCTGCTCGTGGTCGATCAGGACACGGGCGAGATAACCCTCGGACCGGACATCGTCTCCAAGGGCTTCGTCTTTGAGCAGCAGTACGCCCACGTGCTGGAGGACGCCAAGTGCGTTGTGCTTGAGGAAGTGGAGCTGGTTGGCGTGACGAATCTGAAGCGCCTGAAGGAACGTGTGCGCGGCTCGCTCCGGCGGTTCTTCCGCAAGGTGCTGGAACGCGACCCGGTGGTCGTGCCGCTCATCATCGCGGTGTAGCGCGGTGTAGCGCGGTGTAGCGGTTTTCCCGCCGCCACCCGGCAAGCATCAGCAAGTCATCCGGCGGCCGCGCAAGCGGCCGCTTTGTTTTGCGCGGACCAGCCCTTAGCGCTGACCGACCCTTAGCACGACCCGGCCGCTCGGACCGGCCCCTAGCGCGTGGTGGTGGCGTAGGCGTTGGCCGCGCGCAGGCGCATGCCCGGCACCGAGGCGGCCGGCACCGCGGTGGTGTCGGGCGCGGCGAGCGGGGCCAGCGACGGCGGGGTCTTGGCCGCTGCGGCAATTCCTGCAGCAGCGGTCGGCGCCTCGGCAGTGGCGGCCTGAACCTGGGCGGGAACGTACAGCGCCGCGGCGATTTCCGGCGTGCTGGCCACCTGCGGCGCAGCGGCGGGCTGCGGCTCCAATGCCGGTTGCGGCGCTTCGGCGGCCTGCTGCGCCTCTGCGGCGGCGGCATCCGCGGCAGGGGCTTCGACAGCCACCTGCGTCAAGGAGGCCACGCCTTCCTGATTGGGCAAAATCTGGGCGAACGCGCCCCGCAGACCGGTGAGGATGGTGATGACCTCCTCGACGATCTCCGGCTTCAGCTTGAGGTTCGCCAGCAGCAGCCGCTGGTTGCAGAACAGGTACAGGTGGAACAGGTTTTTCGCGATCTCTCCACCGCGCTCCTTGTTCAAGCTCTCCTGCAGTTCGCAAATAATGGTGATGGCCTTGGTGATGAGAATCCCCTTGCCCGCCATGTCGCCCGCGCGCATCTTCTCGATGGCTTGGCGCAAGTGCTTGATGGCCGTGTCGTAAAGCATGACAAGCAGGTCCCCCTTTGATGCGGTGGAAACCTGTGTACTCAGATACGCCTTGGCAGCCTTCAGCATACGATCCTCTTTCCCCGGCTCAACTGCTGCTGCTGCTCGAGGACAGCTTTGAAATGGTGCTTGTGAGCTGGGACTGGGTGTTGGTCAGCTTGTTCAGCAGCGAATCCAGGCGGGCGTACTGCGCCTGCAGCCTTGTCTTCATGGTGGCCAGCCGCTTCTTTTCCCGGGTTATCTTGTCGTCAATGTCCGTCATGATGTCGCCGTAATTATCTTCCAAAATGCTCAAGGGGCCATCGGTGGTGCTGGTCAAATCCGCCAGGGTGTCCACCATCTCGCCAGCCTTGCCCTGCTTCAGGCTCACCATGCCGGTGTAGGTCGAATTGGCGTTGTGGTTGTCGAGAGTGATGACCAAACCAGCCGCGTCGCCGGTCAGACCGGTGACCTTCCAGCCGTCGACGCCCGCCTTGACGCCGTTGATGGTGGCGCTTGAAATGCCTGCGGCGCTGGTGATGATTTTTACATCATAGTTGCCGGGCTTTGTGGTGCCGTTGATGCGGCCCGTGTACGAAAAATCCTTGGAGTCCGTCTCTCCCGCGTAGTTGGCTGAGAATATGGAGGCAACCCCGTCCGGATCCTTGGCCAACGCCGCATCCAGCGTTTCATCATCAATCAATAATCGGCCGTATGTGCTTGATGCCTGATTGGCGTCCGTGCTGATGCCGAGCTGAGACAATGCGGAAAAGTAATCCCCGCTTTTGGTCGTGGAGTTGTAGGCGGTAAAGCCAAGCCCCATGTCGGTGAGGACGTCCTGGAGCTTGCTCTGAATGATCTGCACGCCATAGTTGCCGGTCAAAAGCGAACCAGTGGCCGTGCCAGAGCTGTTGCTCACCTTCGTCAGGGCTTGCAGCGTGGCCGTCACCATGTTCATGTTGGAGACGAAGGCCTTGATGTTCGCCTTGATGGTCGCGATGTCCGTGGTGATGCCGATATCTATCGATGCGTTTGAGTTGGCGGTCTTGGCGGTCAGGGTCACGCCGGGAATCACATCGCTGATGGTGTTCGAGTCACGGGATATCCACTGCCCGCTGCCGCCTGGGTAGCCGTCGACCTTGATGAGCGCGCTCTGCGCGTTCTGTGTGTTGTCAAAGGTGCCCGCCCCGAAAACCAGCGACCCCGTATTGGAGATGACGACCTGATTCCCCGCGCCCTGGTCCATGCCATACAGTTGCAGGTGGTACGATGTGCCGTCGTTGATGGTTGTGGCGCGGACCTTGGAGTTGGTTGTGGCATTGTTGTTGATGTAATTCACCAGACCGGTCAACGTTGTTCCGGCGCTGATGTTGCTGATGTAATACGTCTGCCCGGCGTAGCTGAAGGAAATGCTGGTGTTCGAGGCCGTGACGGCGCTGGTGAGCGAGCTGACCCCCGTAGAGGTGGTCAGAATGTCGTTCTTGGCCAGCTGTCCGACGATGATGGAATGTGATGTCGTGAGGGCATCGGCGTCGGCTGTGGCCGTCACCGCGGAACTGTTCGAGGTGCTGACGGTCTTGGAAAGAAATTCATTGACCGTGTCCATCTTCTGCAGCGAGGTCTTGAGGGAGAGCAGCTTGTTGTTCAGATACTGGAAGCCGGTGACCTTGGCCTTCCAGGTCGCCTTCCAGTTCTGCATGGTGGTCAGGTTCTTGCTCTCCGCCGAAATCAAGCCGTCAATGAGCGAGTTGAAGTCCGTCCCGTTGCCAAGACCGCTGACATTGATGCTGCCAGAGGTAAAGGAAGTGGATGCGGATGTTGTGCTGGTGGATGTCGTCACGGGCTACCCCCCCTCAACGGGAAAAACGTGCCGGATACAAATATTCCACCATGATTGTGCAACCTAGTGCCAGAATGAAACGGGCCGCCTTGCGGCGGCCCGTGTGTTCCTTCGTTTCCCTTTTCGGCGGTGTTATCCCGCCTTCCCTACCAGGCTAGCCGTTAGCCCTGGATCAGGTTCAGGGCGAGCTTGCCGAGGCTGTTGGCCTGGGAAAGCATGGCCACTGCGGCCTGGGTCTTCACCTGCTCACGGGTGAACTGGGTCATTTCCGTGGCCACATCGACGTCGGAGATCTGGGACTCGGCGGCCGAGGTGTTCTCAGACTGGATGGACAGGTTGGTGATGGTGTTCTCCAGACGGTTCTGGAGAGCGCCAAGAGCCGCGCGGATCTTGTCCTTGGACACGATGGCCTTGTTCAGCGAATCCAGAGCCTTCTGAGCCAGTTCCTGCGTGGAGATGGACTTGCCGTTGGCGCCGGTGGCGCCCATGCCGACGCCCAGGGCGGAGGCGGTGGCGGTGTTGATCTGCACGTAGTAGTAGTCTTCCGCAGAGTCGTTGCCGGTGCCGAAGTGGACCTTCAGCTTGCCGGTGCTGTCCATGCCGGCGCCGTTGTGCGTGGCGGAGGACAGGTTGCCGTTCAGCAGGTGGATGCCGTTGAAGTCCGTGCTGCTGGCGATACGGGTGATTTCCGAAGCCATGGCCTGGTATTCGGAGTCGATGATGAGGCGCTGGTCGGACGAGTAGGTGCCCGTGGACGCCTGCATGGCCAGTTCCTTCATGCGGATGAGCTTTTCGTCGATGACGCCCAGGGCTCCGTCGGCCGTCTGGATCATGGAGATGGCGTCATTGGCGTTGCGCACGCCCTGGTTCAACGAAGAGACTTCCGCGCGCATGATTTCGCGGACGGCCAAGCCGGCGGCGTCGTCGGCCGCGGTGTTGATGCGCAGACCGGAAGACAGGCGGTTGGTCGAGGTGGACAGCGCACTGTACGAAGCGGAAAGGTTGCGGGAAGCAGTGGCGGCCATCATGTTGTGGTTGATAGTGAGCGACATAGCTTTTTCCTCCGTGAAAGTTTTTTGGCGTCCTTGCCATTCGGTGGTCCTCATCCTGGCGACATCGCCTGCGGGGCCAATCCGATTGTTTTTACGCTCACCTCATCGGCCTGCTGTGGGATTTCTTTAGGAGGCTTTGCTATTTTTTTTGCCCCCGCGTGAAAAAGCACGCCAAACGCGGGAAAGCGCGTGGGCACGAAGCTCCAACGAGGAAGGGAAAAGGCTAGTCGGCGGGAAGAAGACGTGCGGCGAAATACCGGGCCTGGGTCACGGGCACGCCGGGCAGGCCCATGTCGAGGGAAGGCCCCACGCCCTCGTCCTTGAGCGCGCCGGTGGCCGCAAGGGCCTTGGCCTGGCCAGCGCAAAAGTTTGCCGTGCGGCGGGCCGCCAATTCCATGAGCTCGGCCAGGGTGCCGTAATATCTATCACCTGTGACCGGGTTGCGGTAGCCAAGCCGCCCCTCAACCGCGCCCTTCTGCTCGTAAAGCTGCGGGGCATAAAACAGGGCAGCTATCTCGCGCAGGCTCCCCGGCATGAAGGGGGAAAAGTCGCGCAGAAGCCCGGCCAGCACAGGCATGCGGCAAAGCCCCTGCATGGTGCAGTAGGTCTCGAAGGCGTCGTCCGTCGCCTTCCGCGCGGCCTCGGCGCCGCACCCGGCCAGCCGGGCCAGGCTCTCCGGCGGGCAGGCCAGGGCCAGCGTGCCTTCCAGACCGTTCAGCAAAGCGCGCAACGACATGTCGCGCACTTCCTCCGGTCCGCCCGCGGCCAGCATGTCGAGCAGACACTCCAGCGCCCGGTGGCGGCGCACGGCCCCGGTGCGGCGCTTCTCGTCCGTGTCGTAGTAGTTGCCGGTCAGGTGGTAGATGAGCGGATGCAGGGTGGCGTCGGCAAAGATGTGCGAGGCCAGGCCCACAAAAAACGCCGTGGGCAGCGGCTCGGTTCTGCGCGCGTGCAGGTGCGCGGCCTGCAGCCGCAAAAGGTCGAAGCTGTCCTCGCCGTGGGAGCCGTGCAGACGGTGCGGCAGGGCCTTCATGCCCTCGGCGTGGTCGCCCCGCAGATAAAAGAGGGCGTCGTGGTACACCGCGCCAAGGCGCAGGCCGTTTGGACAACGGGCCAGCGCCGGGCCAAAGGGACCGTCGGACAGGAGCTCCGCGGCGCGCGCCGCCACCATCCAGTGCACGATTTCCTTCGGCATGGCCCCCTCTCCTGCTTGCGGCCGCGCGCGGGGAAGCCCCCTTGCTCACAGCCTGCCCCTGCGCTATATCCTGCCTGTTCGCGGGCGGCAACAACGCCCATGCGGCGCGAACGCGGAGGACGTGTGACAGAATTCATCCGCCGGGAATTCCACGTGAACGACCCGGACAAGACCACGACGATTCAGCAGGACGTGCCTGCCCTGCGGCCCGGCGCAGCTGGAAACGTGCTGTACATCATCGGCCTTTCCGGCAGCGGCAAAAGCACTGTGGCCGGGCACCTGGCCAAGGAGCTGCAGCGCGCGGCCCATGAGCTGCCCCTGGAGGGCGCGGACGCCGCCCTGGACGCGATCCTGTCCGGCGGTCCGGCTGTTGTTGCCGTGCCGCACAAGCTGCTTGCGGGAGAAGCCTTCCGCCAGCGCCTCCAGTCCACGGGCCGGGTGCTCTACCTCATGGCCGGCGTGGAGCGCATCGCCGCCAGGCAGGCCAAAACGCCAGAGGAAAACGCGGCCCTGCGCGAGCGCCTTGGCCGCCAGCGCACGGCCTTCGAGCCCTATTTCATGCAGACCCTGCACCTGCTCGCCCCGGCCGACGGCCCCCTGGCCGAAGTCCTGGCGGATGTTCTGGAACGCGTGCGCATGTAGCGCGCCAGACAAACCAACCCCGGAGCCCCCCATGCCCGTCGCCCCTCTCAAGGTGGAACTGCTGGCCGCAACGCCAGAGGCCCTCTCCCTCATCTACGCCGCCTTCCGCCAGTGCTACCACGCGGGTTTTGTGGCCGACATGTGGCCTAGGCTGCTCAGCGGCGAGGTGGACCGCGAAACCCAGGCCGACTTTGTGCGCAAAGTGATGGAGAGCGGACACGACAGCCCCATCGAGCACGCCAGCTTCACCTTTGCCGTGTCCGGCATTTCGCGCGCCTGTTCGCACCAGATCGTGCGCCACCGCATCGCGTCGTATTCGCAGCAAAGCCAGCGCTACGTCGACGGCTCGGACATGGACTACATTCTGCCTCCGGCCATCGCCAAAATTCCAGAGGCGCGCGAGCGCTTCGAAGCCTTCATGAAAGAGGTGGGCGGCGCCTACCGCGACCTCAAGGCCATTTTGGACGCCCACGGCCGCAAGGACAAATCCAAAGAGGACGCGCGCTTCGTGCTGCCTCAGGCGGCGGAAACCAAAATCGTCATCACCATGAACTGCCGCGCCCTGCTCCACTTCTTCCACCTGCGCTGCTGCATGCGCGCCCAGTGGGAAATCCGCGCCATGGCCGACGCCATGCTGGCCCTGTGCAAGGCCGAGCTGCCCGCCATCTTCGCCACGGCCGGGGCCAAGTGCGAGTCCCTGGGCTTCTGCCCGGAGAGCGAGCGCTTCGCCTGCGGGCGCTACCCCACGCGCGGCCAGCTGACTCAGAAAGCTGCGGCCCAGCCCAAGAACAGCAAAGGGGCCTAGCTGGCGGAGCAATCCGGCCTGGAGCAGGCTGGGCGCGTCTGCCGGGAGGCATTGACGGAGCGGCCTGCGGTCCTTACCTTTGCGCCGTTCGGGTGCCTTGGGAAATTGCGAAAAAGGACCGCCATGACGAGCCAACTGAAAACCGCCTTTTTGCTGGCCCTGCTCACAGGGCTCATGCTGCTCATCGGCCAGGCCGCGGGAGGCCGCGCCGGGCTTTTCATCGCCCTCATCCTGGCCCTGGTCATGAACTTCGTCAGCTACTGGTACTCGGACAAGATCGTGCTCTCCATGTACCAGGCGCAAGAGCTGAAGCAGACCGACGCGCCCTGGCTGCACGCCATGGTGGAGGATCTGGCGCGCAACGCGGGCATCCCCAAGCCGCGCATCTGCCTCATTCCGCAGGAATCGCCCAACGCCTTCGCCACGGGCCGCAACCCGGAAAACGCCGTGGTCGCCGTCACCCAGGGCATCATGCGCGCGCTCAGCCCCGAGGAGCTGCGCGGCGTGCTGGCCCACGAGATCGGGCACATCACCAACCGCGACATCCTCATCCAGAGCATCGCCGCCGTTCTTGGCGCGGCCATCATGAGCATCGCCCACATGCTCCAGTGGGGAGCCATCTTCGGCATGGGCAGGCGCAACGATGAAGAGGGCGGCGGCGGAATCTTGGGTGCGCTGGCCCTGGCCGTCATCGCGCCCGTCGCGGCCATGCTGATCCAGATGGCCATCTCGCGCTCCCGCGAATTTCTGGCCGACGAAACCGGCGCGCGCATCTCCGGCCGCCCGCTCGACCTGGCCAGCGCCCTGGGCCGGCTCGACGCGGCCTCGCGCCAGATTCCCCTTGCGGGCAACCCCGTGGCCGAGAATCTCTTCATCGTAAACCCCTTTGCCGGGGCCGGCGTAGCCAATCTGTTCAGCACCCACCCGCCCATTGCGGAGCGCATAGCCCGCCTGCGCGAGCTGGCGCAGCAGCGGGGACTGTAGGTGCGCCCGGCCGTGCGCTGCGCAACCCGCCTGGCGGCTGCCGCCGCCGTGCTGGCGCTGGCCGGAGGCCTGGCCCTGCTCCCGGCTACCCCCATCCAGGCGGCGCGCCCGGCCGCGCGTGATGCCTCGCGCGATGCCTCGCGTCAGGTTCAGCCCGCGACCAATCAGGACCCGCGCCGCACCCCGGTGGTGCGCGTGGTACAGGAGGCCGGCCCCGCCGTGGTCAGCATCATCAGCGCGCGCGAGGGCGCCCCGAATCCCTTCTCCCATCTGCTGGCGCCGCCCACTCTGCCCCAGGCCACGAACAAGCTGACGGACACGCTCTCGGACAAGCCGACGAACAATCCGGCAGACAATCCGGCCAACAATCCGGCAGGCAAGCACGACGCCCAGAACAACAAGAACGCGCCCAAGACCTTCAGCCGCAACCTCGGCTCCGGCGTCATCATCGACGGCGCCAAAGCCTACGTGCTCACCAACGCCCATGTCATCACCGGCGCCACGCAGATCATCGCCCGCCTGCAGGACGGCCGGGTGTACAAGGCCTCGCTCCTCGGCGCGGACCAGGACATGGACCTGGCCGTGCTGCGCCTGGACCTGCCCAAAGGCGCGGAGCCCTTGCCCCAGGCGCGCATGGGCGATTCCAGCGACCTCATGATCGGCGAGCCGGTCATCGCCATCGGCAATCCCTTCGGCCTCACGCACACGGTCACCACCGGCGTGGTTTCGGCCTTGGACCGCTCCGTGAACACGGGCCAGCACAACATCACCGGCCTCATCCAGACCGACGCGGCCATCAACCCCGGCAATTCCGGCGGCCCGCTTTTGAACATCCTGGGCCAGGTGGTGGGCATCAACGCCGCGGTTTACGCCCGCGGCGGCGGCCTGGGCTTCGCCATTCCCATCAACAAGGCCAAGCGCGTGCTCGACGAGCTCATCACCACGGGCCGCGTGGCGCACATTTGGCTGGGCCTGCTGGGCGAGAACATGACCCCGGACCAGATGGCCCAGTACGGGCTCACGCGGCCCGGCGGCATGGTCGTCTCCTCCGTGTTCCCCGGCACCCCGGCAGAGGCCGCGGGCATACGGCCCGGCGACGCGCTGCTGGCCATCGGCGGGCAGAAGGTGCAGGACAAGGCGCAGTTTTTGGGCATTCTGATGGGCTACACGCGGGGCGACACCATGGCCCTGCTGCTAAGCCGCGGCGCGGAAAACTACCAGGCCGTCATGCGTCCCCAGGTGCTGGACCGCGAGGCGGGCCTGGGGCTCATCAAGTGGCGCTGGGGCTTCAGCCCGGCCGCCCACGGCGCGGACGCCAAAACTCCGGGCGTGGCCGTGGCCGAGGTACGCGCCAGCGGCCCGGCGGCGTCGTTGGGCCTCAAGCCCGGCGACCGCATCATCCAGGTGGGCAGCATGCGCACCAACAGCGAGGCCGACCTGCTCACCGCCTTCTACCGCTACCAACTGCACAACCTGCTCATTGTCTGCGTGCAGCGCGGCGGCCAGGCCTACACCGTGCGCATGAAGATCTGACCCGGTTTCCGTCTCCTTTTTCCGCGCTGGCGCGCAACAAAAAAGCCCGGCGGCTCCTCTTGAGGAACCGCCGGGCTTTTGCGTCGTGGGATATTCTTGCCGGGCTAGGTTTCCGGAGCGGCCTTGGCGGGCACTTCCGGGGCGATGGGCGTAAGCGGCAGGTCCGGCTGCTTCTTGGTCGTGGGCACGGCGGCCGGGGCCGAGCCAGCCGGAGAGGCGGGCGCGGCAGCCGGGGGCGGCGTGGCCGGGGCGGTCAGTTCCGGTCCGGGCGAGCTGACGGTCCCCTCGGCGTCTCTGCGGGCCTTGGCTTCCTCGATCTTGCGCAGGCGGCGCTCCTTGGCTTCGGCCTTGCGCTCCTCGCGGCGCTCCAGCAGCTTCACCTTGGCGATGCGCGCTTCCTCGCGCGAGATGACGCCGTCGTGGTTCAGGTCCATATCGCGGAACTTGTTCTCGCGGCGCTCCAGATATTCCTTCTGGCTCACGCGGCCGTCCTGGTTTTTGTCAAAGGTGGCAAGATACGGCTTGGGCGGACG
>Ga0209800_10001323_pt1 | contig 26942 bp, 22 predicted proteins | sample Higcelweek8metaG_FD_187174 | JGI IMG/M metagenome (GOLD analysis project Ga0209800, IMG submission 187174) | Freshwater pond sediment microbial communities from the University of Edinburgh, under environmental carbon perturbations - High... | ecosystem: Environmental > Aquatic > Freshwater >...
AGCGTATCCTGGCAGGCGCCCCGCGCGCGTAGCGGGCGTCGGGGAGGAGGCGTCGCCTCCTCCCCGAACCCCTCCACCACCAGGGGGCAGCGCCCCCTGGACCCGGCGTCGGCTTCGCGTCCCGCGTCGGGAAAACGCTTCGCCAGTCCGGCGGCTCCCTCGGGCCGCATGGCCCGAGGGAGCCGCCGGACTGGAAACCCGTTGTCACGGTGAGGCAACCGAGCCACACGAGTAAAAGTTTTTGAGGAGGGGAGGGTTCGGGAGGGGAAGCCCCTTTTTCCAAAAAGGGGTTCCCCTCCCGATTCCCTCTTCCACTCTTCCCCTCTTCCAAAAGGAGCGAACATGAAACTATGGGCAGGTCTTGTAGCGATCTTGTTGTTATCGGGCTGCGGCTACAACGAGATGCAGAAAAACGACGAGGCGGTAGGAGCGGCCTGGGGCAACGTGCAGTCGGCGTTGCAGCGGCGCATGGACCTGATCCCCAATCTGGTGGAGACGGTGAAGGGCTATGCGACCCATGAGAAGGACACGTTGCAGGCCGTGGTGGACGCCCGGGCCAAGGCCACGCAGATGAAGCTGTCCGTGGACGCACTGTCCGACGCCCATGCGGTGGAGAGTTTCATGAAGGCCCAGTCGGACGTGTCTTCGGCGCTGGCTAGACTTCTGGCCGTGGTGGAGAACTATCCCGACTTGAAGGCGAACCAGAACTTCCTGGATTTGCAGCATCAGCTTGAAGGCACGGAGAATCGTATCAATGTCGCGCGGGAGCGATTCAACGAGTCCGTGCAGGCGTATAATACGTCGATACGGACGTTCCCGAACTCGCTGACGAATTCAATGCTGTTGCATTTAAATCCAAAGGAATACTTCAAGGCCGACGAGGCGGCGGCCACGCCCCCCAAGGTGAAGTTCAACTAGCTTCCGGAGACCGTCATGAAAAATGCGCGTTGGGTCAGGCTGGCGATGGTCCTTTGTGTGGCGGGCATGCTCACGTGCTGCATCGCCACGGCCCAGGCTCTGGACGTGCCGCCGCTTCGGGGCCGGGTGAACGATCTGGCCGGGCTTTTGTCGCCGGACGTGACGAGGCGGCTGGAAGAAAAGCTGGCCGCCTTCGAGGCCTCGGACTCCACCCAGGTGGTCGTGTTGACCGTGCCGTCGCTTGAGGGCGACACCATCGAGGGATTTTCCATCAAGACCGCCCAGAAATGGGGTATCGGCCAGAAGGGCAAGGACAACGGCGCGCTGGTGGTTGTCTCCAAGGGCGACCGGGAGGTGCGCATCGAGGTCGGGCGCGGACTTGAGGGCAGCCTGACGGACGCCCTGTCCGGCCGGATCATCGACAACGTGATCACGCCGGAATTCAAGAAAGGCGATTTTAATGCGGGCCTGGAGCAGGGCGTGGACAAGGTTATTGCGGCGGTGCGCGGTGAATACAAGGGCGAGGGAAGCCCGGGCGGCTCGTCTGAGATGGACGACGAGACCTCTTCGCTCCTCTTCGGGTCCGTGATCTGTCTGGTGATCATGTCCGTGCTGCGCTTTCTGCCCGCCGTCGTGCGGGGGGCCTTGGGCGGCGTGGGCATGGGGGTCCTGGCCTTCGTGGTCTCGGCCGGGATCGGCATGATCATCACCCTGGCCCTGGCGGGCGTGGTCCTGGGCATCATCGCGCCGTATATTTTTCGCGGCGGACGCGGCGGCGGCACCTGGGGCGGCGGCTCGTCCGGAGGAGGCGGCGGCGGCTTTTCGGGCGGCGGCGGCTCGTTTAGCGGCGGCGGCTCGTCGGGAAAGTGGTGAGGCCGCGCGGCGCTTCGACTATCGAAAGCCCCCGGGCGCGACCACGTCCGGGGGCTTCGTTTTTTCCAGAATGGATACCCGCAAACCCCCTGCGAAGGAGAAACTCCCGACAAAATCCTGTTGTGTAATTCCCGGAAGAATAATAAATATAATCAATTTTTCCGGATGGATTCATGCAAAACTATCGGGAAGGCGCGGTCACATTTCCGCAGCCCTGGTCACTTCGCCACTGCGTATTTTCTCAAGGAGCACCGCATGCACATCGCGCGTCATCTGGTTCTGGCCTGCGCCCTCTGTCTCCTCGCCACCTGGACCGTGGCGGCCGAGCCCGTCAAGGTCGCCGCCCTGTATAACCTGACCGGCGGCATGAGCTCCATCGACGCCCCGGGCCTGCGCGGCGCGAAGCTGGCCGCCAAGCACGTAAACGCCCAGGGCGGCCTCGGCGGCAGGCCCCTCGAACTGGTGGTCTTCGACACCGCCACCGACCCGCAGGCGGCGGCCCATGCGGCCGGGAAGGCCCTGGCCGAGGGCGTGGCGGCGGGCATCGGCTACGGCGACACGAATTTCGTGCTGGCCGCGGCGCCGGCTTTCATGGCGCAAAAAATCCCCTTCATCACCTCCGGGGCCACACATCCCGATCTGCCCAGGCGCCTGGGCGCGAATTTCTTCATGGTCCCCTTCGGCGACGACGACCAGGCCCACGCCATCGCCGACTACGCCCGGAAAAAACTGAAGGTGAAGCGGGTCGCCGTGTGGACCGACCTCTCCATGGATTTCACCACGGCCCTTTCCCGCTATTTTGAAAAGCGGTTCCGGGCCAAGGGCGGCGAGGTGGTCGCAACGGACGCCTTCCGGGCCGGGGACCGCGACTTTGCGCCCCTGATCGAACGCCTGAAAAAGGCCGAGCCACGGCCCGAGGCGGTGTTCGTGGCCGCCGTGCCGGACGAGGCCGGGGTGATCGTGAAGCAGATCCGCGAGGCTGGCCTGACGCTGCCCATCCTGTCCGGCGACGGCTTCGACACCGAGCTCGTGACCGAGATCCCGGGGCCGATGCTGGCCGGCGGCGTGTATTTTTCCACCCACACCTTTCGCGGCGACGCGAGGCCCCGGGTTGAGCGGTTCATCGCCGACTACCGGGCCGAATACGGCGTGGCGCCGGAGAGCGCGTTCGCGGCCCTGGGCTACGACGCGGTGATGCTTCTGGCCGACGCCTGCCGCCGGGCCGGAAAAGGCGACACGCAGACCGTGCAGCAGGCCCTGCGGGGTACGCGCCATTTCGAGGGCGTGACCGGCACAATCGATTACAGCCGCAAAAGCGGCGTGCCCAAAAAAGGTGTGTCGATCATCGGCGTTACGGGCGGCGCGTACAAGGTGGAAGAGGTATGGTTGCCGGGAAAATAACGTATCCGCACTGAAACGTTCAACGTGTGAAGTCGCTTCTTGCAGAAAGGACGGAGTCCATGGTCGAGTATCTGCTCATATTCAGCGTTGTAGCATGCATAAGCATTGCTGTTCCAACGATCATCATCGCATTCAAGCGGCGTTCACATAAAACAGTTGATGCAGCAACATCAAGCGCTGTAAGCAGCACAATATTTTCACTATTTGGCTCTATTTATGCTTTTTTCATCGGTTTTTGCATCGTTACGCTCTGGGGCACCTTCAACACCACCAAAGCGGATGTCGCCGAAGAGGCCAATTCCCTGCTCGTCGCCAGCTATATCTCTCGCAACTTTAACGATTCAAGCGGATTCCGAAGCGCTTTAGCCGACTATATGCAAAGCGTCATTCAAGACGAGTGGGTGTCCATGGACGTTCAAAACGCCATGTCCGACACATCGAAGCATGTTTTTGACCGGACATGGGATGCCTTTCGCGCCTTGAAGCCGGGAGACAAGGAGGATAATTCGATATATGCCGAACTCGGCACGACGCTGATGCTTTCGTCGAAACTGCGTGCGGCGCGCGCCTTGTCCTTGTCCGGGAATCTGTATCCGCCGGTATGGATCATCATGATCATTGGGTTTCTTGGAATCTGCATGGAGCTAAACTCCAGCGGCATAAAAAACGGCAGAAGAAAATTCGTTGTGGAGTCTATTGTCATATTCACCATTTTGTCCTGCATGTATTTCATCTATGACATAAACACCCCCTTTTCCGGTTCGGTCAACATTTCGTCCCAGGCGTTCGTTTCGGCCCTGGAGCGCATAGAGGAATCGTCGCCGACGGTCGGAGGGAATTGACGTGTCGCCTCCCCTTGGCAGGGGCGGCGGCCGGAAGCAACGTGCCCGGAAAGGCTGTCCGGTTCATCAACTCTCGGCAACCTCCACAAACAAAGCCCCCCGAACGCACAGCGTCCAGGGGGCTCGTCATTTTGCGATAAAGCGCCAGCTCTACCCCGCCGCAACCGGCGCGTCCTTCGCCTTCACCTTGGCCTTGCGCGAAAAAAGCCGCCCCAGCCACGACTGGAACCGGTCCAGATAAATGTAATAGACCGGCGTGAAGTACAGCGTCAAAAGCTGCGACACCACAAGCCCGCCCACCACCGCCAGCCCCAGAGGCCGCCTGGCCTCGGCCCCGGCCCCCATGCCCAGCGCAATGGGCAGCGTGCCCATGAGCGCCGCCATGGTGGTCATCATGATCGGCCGAAACCGCACCAGCGCCCCCTCGAAAATGGCCTGGGCCGGATCGAGATTCCCGACCCGCTGCGTCTCGAGCGCGAAATCGATCATCATGATGGCGTTTTTCTTGACGATGCCGATCAGCATGATGATGCCCACGAACCCGTAGATGTTCAGGTCCTGCCCGAAGACGTAGAGCGTAAGAAGCGCCCCCACGCCCGCAGACGGCAGACCCGACAGGATCGTCAGCGGATGGATGAAGCTCTCATAGAGGATGCCGAGCACGATGTAGATGACCACGATGGCCATGGCCAGAAGCAGCCACAGTCCCTTAAACGAGCTCTGAAAGGCCTGGGCCTCGCCCTGGAACGCGGTGCTGATGCCGTCGGGCAGGGTCTGGCGCGCCAGGTCCTCGACAGCCGTCACCGCGTCGCCCAAAGACACCCCGGGCCGCAGGTTAAACGACAGGGTCACGGCGGGCAACTGCCCGGAATGGTTGACGGAAAGCGGCCCGGCCGCCACCATCCACTTGGCCAGCGAATCCATGGTCACCAGCTTCCCATCCTTCGAGCGCACATACAAAAGGGCCAGGGCGTCAGGATTGGCCTGGTATTTCGGATCAAGCTCCGCCACGACCTTGTAGGTGTTGTTGGAGGCGTAGATGGTGGACACCTCGCGGTTGCCGTAGGCCGTGGCCAGGGCGTCCTCGATCTGATAGGCGGTGATGCCCAACGACGAGGCCTTGTCGCGGTCGATGGTCACGTTGAGCTGGGGGTTTTTGATCTCCAGGTCGCTGTTGACGTCCTGAAGGAGCGGAAGTTCGCGCAGATGCTGCTCCAGAACCGAGCCTTCGCGGTAGAGTTCCTCGATGTTGGGGCTTTGCAGGGTCAACTGGTACTGGCCCTTGGTGGCCATGCCGCCCATGCGGATGGGCGGCGGGTTTTGCAGATACACCCGCGCCCCGGGCACCTGGGAAAGTTTCCCACGCAGGCGCTGCATGACGTCGTTGGCGTGTTCCGTACGTTCTTCCCGGGGCTTGAGCCGGATCATGAACCGCCCGGAGTTGCCTGCGGCGTTGGGGCCGCCCGCCCCCACCACGGACATGAAGGCGTCCACGGCCGGGTCCTTGGATATCACCTCCATGAGCTTCTGCTGGTGTCCGATCATGGCCTCGATGGCGATGCCCTGCTCCCCTTCCACCACGGCCTGGAGATTGCCGTTGTCTTCGCTGGGCACAAATCCCTTGGGCACGATCCCAAACAGGTACACCGAGGCCCCGACCAGCAGGAACGAGAACAACAGCACCGGCAGCTTGTGGGCGATGGTGGCCCGCAGGGTCTTTTCGTAGACAAGCCGCATGCCCTCGAAAAAGGACTCCATGAAGCGGTAGAACCGGCCATGCTCCTGCCCATGGGCCTGTGGCCTGAGCATGAGCTTGCACAACATGGGGGTCAGCGTCAGGGACACCATTCCCGACAGCAGGATGGCCGAACAGATGGTCACCGCGAACTCATGGAAGAGCCGCCCCACCACGCCGCCCATGAAAAGCACCGGCAAAAACACCGCCGCAAGCGAAATGGTCATGGACACGATGGTGAAAAAGATCTCCTTCGAGCCGTCCATGGACGCCTGGAGCGGGGTCTTGCCCTGCTCCATATGGCGCACGATGTTCTCCAGCATGACGATGGCGTCGTCCACCACGAACCCGACGGCCAAGGTCAGGGCCATAAGCGAGATGTTATTTAAGCTGAACCCCATCTGGTACATGACCGCAAACGTGCCCACCACGGACATGGGCAGGGCCAGACTTGGGATGATCGTGGCCGTAAGGTTGCGAAGAAACAGGAAGATGACCATGATGACCAGGGCCACGGTGAGCATCAGGGTGAACTTCACCTCGCCCACCGAATCCTTGATGGAGTCCGAGCGGTCGAAAAGGATGTCCAGGTTCACCGCCGCCGGGAGCTGGGAGCGGAACTCGGGCAAAAGGTCCTTGACCGCCTGGGCCACGCCCACGGTGTTGGTGCCCGGCTGACGCTGGATGGCCAGGACCATGGCCGGGGTGAAGTTGTACCAGTTGGCCCGGCGCGGCTGCTCCACGCTGTCGAAGACCTTGGCCACCTCGTTTAAGCGTACGGGGGAGCCGTTTCTCCAGGCCACCACCAGCGGGCCGTAGGCTGCGGCGTTCATGAGCTTGCCGCTTGACTGCACGGTGTATTCGCGCTTTGGCCCGGCCACGGTTCCCACAGGCAGGTTCACGTTGCCGCTTTTGATGGCCGCATTGACCTCGTCCACGCCGATCGCCCTGGCGGCCAGGGCCTCGGGATCAAGCTGGATGCGAACGGCGTACTTGCGCGAGCCGTAGACCATGACCTGGGCCACGCCGCTGACCATGGAGATGCGCTGGGCCATGAGCGTCTCGGCGTATTCGTTCACGTCCGACAGCCTGAGCGTGGGCGAGGAGATGGCCAGAAAAAGGATGGGCTGATCCGCCGGGTTAACCTTGCGATAGGTGGGCGGCGTGGTCATGTCCGAGGGAAGCTGCCGCGTGGCGGCGGTGATGGCCGCCTGCACGTCCTGGGCGGCGGCGTCGATGTCCCGGTCCAGGTTGAATTGCAGGGTGATCTTGGTGGACCCCAGACTGTTGGTCGAGGTCATGGAGTCGATGCCCGCGATGGTGGAGAACTCCTTCTCCAGGGGCGTGGCCACGGCCGAGGCCATGGTCTCGGGGTTGGCGCCGGCCAGGTTGGCCGAGACCTGGATGGTAGGGAAGTCCACGTTGGGCAGATCGCTGACGGGCAGGCGGTTGTAGGCCATGATCCCAAAGAGCAGAAGGCCCAGCATGATCAGGGTGGTGGTCACCGGCCGGTTGATGAAAAGCGCCGAAGGGTTCATTTCGCGCCTTCCTTGCCGACAGAGGCGCCGTCGGCCTTCGCCGCATCCTGTCCGGCCCCGGGTTTCTTGTCGGCGTCGCCGCCTGTCTTGCCCTTGGCCTCAACAGCCGCCCCGGGAGAGAGCCGCAGTTGTCCGTCCGTGACCACGATCTCGCCGTCGGCCACGCCCTCGTCCAGCACCGCCTCTCCGCCCACTATGCCGTAGACCTTGACGTCGCGGGTCTCCACGGTGTTGTCGGGCCTGACCACGTACAGATACGAACCGCGCAGGCCCTCCTGAACGGCCTGGGTGGGCGCCGTCACGCCCTGGCGCGTATCCAGGGACAGGGTCACCCGCACGAACTGTCCCGGCCACAGGGAGGCGTCGGCGTTTTGAAAGGTGGCCTTGAGCCGGATGGCGCCGGTGGTGGTGTCCACGGTGTTGTTTAAGGCCGAAAGCACGCCGGTCTCGCTGGCGGCCTCGCCGTCGGCCTGGACCGTGACCGAAACCGGCCCGGTCTTCATGCGGGCCATGATATCGGGAAGGTGCTTTTCCGGCACGGAAAAGGAGACGAAGATGGGCCGGATGCGGTTGATGGTCAGCAGGGTGCGGTCGTCGTTGGCCTTGATGACGTTGCCCTTGGTCACCAGGATGGCCCCTACCCGGCCGGTGATGGGGGAGCGCACGTTGGCGTATTCCAGATCGAGCTTGGCCCGGTCGCGCTCGGCCTCGCTGACCTTGATGGTGCCGCGAAGCGTCCGGGCCTGGGCCAGGGTATGATCGTAGGACTCCTTGGCGATGACGTCTTTTTCCTTGAGCCGGGCATAGCGGGCGAGGTCCTCTTCGGCCTTTTCCAACAGGGCGTGGTCCCGCTCGATCTTGGCCTCGGCTTCGGCCAGGGCCAGTTGGAACGGGCGCGGATCGATAAGAAACAGCTTGTCGCCCTCGGTCACATCCTGGCTGTCACTTACGAACTGATCGACGATCAATCCGCCCACCTGGGTCTTGACCGCCACCGAGGCCATAGTCTCCACATTGCCCACGGCCTGGATGTTCACGGGGACCGTCTTTTTCACAGCCGTGGCCACGGCCACCGGCACCGGACGGGCGGGACGCCCTCCCCCGGCCTTCTCCGCCTCGCCGCTGCACGACCAGGCGGCAAGCACGAGCGTCACCGCAAAAATGACCCGCATAACGGGGGACCGGAACAAGAATGCGCCACGTTTCCGGGCGCGCGTAGTTATGGCGCGTGTCGACAAGAGGCTTCTCCGGTATGGTTAGTGGTCGTTACTGCCGCAAGTGGTTTTCAGGCTGGGTCGGCAAGGCATGTCCGGCATCGGGCGATGGCCCCACGCCTTTTTGGTCATGGTAGTGGTTCATGGCCGCCAGGGAAAAACGGACAATGTGTTCGGCTAGGCGGGAAATGCCGGAGTCGTCATAGGTCAGGTCCGGAAAAAGACGGGTCAGGATGGGCCGGGCCACGGCGTAGTTGCGGCACTGGCCGACAATGCTCTGCACGCACAGGGCGACGAAGGCCGGGTCGGCCTCAGGCCCCAGTATCTCGGAGACGATCTCGCGCAACTTCTCCGCCCGGGGCATAATGGAGCGATCCACGAACCGCCCCAGCATCGGCGTGGGTTCGGCCATCTCCCGCACCATCAGCGCGGCATGCCAGGAGTTCTCCCCCTTTGAGAGCATGCGCAGGAGCATGGCCCGGACATAGGCGAACAGGCGCTCCCGGGGCGTGCTGGCGCCGTTTAACCCCATGTCTATGGGATAGCGGCGCAGGGCCTCCTCATGGGCGTGCCGCAAAACGGCCTCATAAAGCCGCTCCTTGCTGCCGAAATGGTAGTGCACGGCAGCCACGTTGGCCTTGGCCTTGCGGCATATCTCCCGGATGGTGGCCGCCTGGTATCCCTTTTTGGAGAAAATATCCCCGGCGGCATGCAAAAGCCTGATCCGGGTATCCTCGCCATTTCCGCTATCAGCCATGGGGGCCTCCATCAAACACATGTTTGAAACACGTGTTTAGAACGCCCTGTCGGCCCTTGTCAACAGCGCCTTGCGCAGCCCCCTGCACGGGATACGGCAAAACGCCCGGGATCCTCCGAACCCCTTTGAGCTTCGGGGGCAGGCGTGATAGAAAATGAAAAACGCATCCCTCAAGCAAAAGGAACGCACCATATGGGCATCATCGCCAAAAATCCGGCCCTTTCCCGCCTGCTTACCACCCACGCCGCCACGTTGGCCGTCACCGAACGCCTCGACGAAGCCGTCCTGACCGGCGGCGTCGATTCGGGCCGCATGGTCCTTTTGGCCAATCCGGCCCACGCGAACGTATCCCCCCTCGTGGTAGGACAGCCCGCCACCATCAAGGTCAACGCCAATATCGGCACCTCGGTGCTCATCAACGACGTCAAGATGGAGATGCAAAAACTCCGGCTGGCCCACAAGGCCGGGGCGCACACGGTTATGGACCTGTCCACGGCCGGAGACCTGCACGCCATCCGCCAGGAGATCATCGCCGCCTCGGAAATGCCCGTAGGCACGGTGCCGCTTTACGGGCTGGCCCAAAAATACGTGGCCCGGGGCCAAGACCCCAGCGACTTTTCCGTGGAGGAATTCCTGGAGGAAATCGCCCGCCAGGCCGAAGAAGGCGTGGACTTCATGACCCTGCACTGCGGGGTCACGGCCCGGGGCGCGGCCATGGCCCAGGGAGGCCGCCGGGTGCTGGGGATCGTGTCCCGGGGCGGCTCCATCCTGGCCCGGTGGATGAAACGCCGCAACGCCGAAAATCCGCTTCTGGAACGCTTTGACGACGTGCTCGACATCTGCCTGAAACACAACGTGACCATAAGCCTGGGCGACGGACTTCGGCCCGGGGCCGGGGCCGACGCCGGAGACGGCGCCCAATGGGAAGAGGTGGTCACCCTGGGCGAACTGACGCTTCGGGCCTGGGAACGCGGCGTGCAGATCATGATCGAGGGGCCGGGCCATGTCCCCCTGCATCTGGTCCAGTCCCAGATCGAGGGCATCAAACGCCTGACGCACCACGCCCCGCTCTATGTCCTTGGCCCGCTGACCACGGACTGCGCCCCGGGCTACGACCATATCGCCGGGGCCATCGGCGGGGCCTTGGCCGCCACCTACGGCGCGGATTTTCTGTGCTACCTGACCCCGGCCGAGCACCTGACCCTGCCCGGCCCCGAGGACGTGTGGGCCGGGGTCAAGGCCAGCCTGGTGGCCGCCCAGAGCGCCGAAACGGCCCTGGGCCGACCCCACGCCGTGGCCCGCGACCGGGCCATTTCCGAGGCCCGGGCCAAACTCGACTGGGAGGCCATGGCCCAGGCGGCCATCGATCCCCAGATGCTGCACAAACGCCGGGAACACCACCGCGACGAACGCGAATGCGCCATGTGCGGCACGTTCTGCGCCATCCGCATGGTCACCGGCATCGACGACGCGCCCGTGCCCGCACGGGGCGGCAAGAAAGGCTAGAGGCGGCCTCCGGCGGCCAGGGGGGAACCTTTTTTGAAAAAAAGGTTCCCCCCTGGACCCCCTTCCAAAAAACTTCGTCGCGCTTCGCGTCCGCGCTCGGGAGAGAGCATTCCCACCGTACCACCCGGATTTCCGGCCGTTTTCCCCAGGCGCGACGCGCCGGGGGAAAACGGCCGGAGTCAGGGGGTCCGGGGGAAATGATTTCCCCCGGGCGGGGTTCGGGGCGGCAGCCCCGACGCCAGGCGGGGTGCGGGGCGGCAGCCCCGGGGGATGGCTATATGCATACGCTCGTACTTGTGCGGCATGGGCAGAGCCAGTGGAATCTGGAGAACCGGTTCACGGGCTGGACGGACGTGGGCTTGACGCCTCAGGGCGAGACCGAGGCGGCGAGCGCGGCGAAACTCTTGACGGAAGGCGGGTATGATTTCGACGCCTGCCTGACGTCGGTCTTGAAGCGCGCAATAAAGACGCTGGACATCGTGCTGGAGGGCATGGACCGCATGTGGCTGCCGGTAGCGAAGTCCTGGCGCTTGAACGAGCGGCATTACGGGGCGCTGCAGGGCTTAAACAAGGCCGAGATGACCGAGAAATTCGGCGAGGCCCAGGTTTTTTCCTGGCGGCGCAGCTACGACGTGCCGCCGCCAGCGCTTACGCCGGACGATCCGCGCCACCCGGGAAAAGACCGGAGGTATGCGGGGTTGACCGAGGCGGAGTTGCCGTTGACGGAATGCCTGAAGGATACGGTGGCCCGGGTCATGCCCTACTGGGAAAACGAGGCGGCCCCGCGCATCCGGGCCGGACAACGGGTCCTCATCGCGGCCCACGGCAACTCCATCCGGGCCATGGTCAAATACCTGGACGGCATAAGCGACGCGGACATCGCGGGCCTGAACATCCCAACCGGCGTGCCCCTGGTCTACGAACTGGACCCCGATCTGCGGCCGCTTAAGCATTTCTACCTGGGCGACCCCGAGGCCATCGCCAAAAGCATCCAGTCCGTGGCGGACCAAGCCAAGGCTAAGAAATAACGAAGGAAGGGTCCCCTGCCCCCCCTCTATGCGTGGAGGGGCATTTCGTCGCATGGAGCAAAGGGACGGGGGATGGCGGCGTCATGCGCGATGCATCCGGTGGGCGCGGCATGCCGTACGGCGTGCGCATGGTTTCAGCAGCAGGGGAACCCCGAGACCGAGGATAGTTTGGCCTGGGCCAGCATGTCCGCCAGGGTGATGGAATCCAGTTCGCGAAAGACCGACTGGGTGGCCCGCTCCCAGATCCGCCGGGCCACGCAGTCCGAGGAGATGGGGCAGACGCTTTCGTCGCTGACGCATTCCGTAAGCGCCGGCCGCCCCTCCAGGATGCGCACCACATCGCCGATTTTGATCTCTCCCGGCGTCAGGGCCAGCACATGTCCGCCCTTGGGTCCGCGCTTGCTGTGGATGAACCCGCCCTTTTTGAGCTCCCGAATAAGCTGCTCCAGATACTTCACCGAAATCTTGCGGCGTTCGGCGATGTCCTGGATGCGCACCGGACCGCCGCCGCCGTTAATGGCGATATCCAGCAGCATGCGCAGGCCGTAACGGCTCCGTGTGGTCAATTGCATGGAGGGTTCCCTGGAAAAAGGTTGCCGTCAATTCCGACGACAATCGTATAATTCCAAAAAACCCGACGAAGGGCAAGTGACCAGGCAAAAAAACCACGAGCAAACAGGGACTTCCCCGCGTCTAGGGCCGTCCGTCGGCCATGGCCGGATATTCGCCCAGGCATATGGACATCTCCCGGGGGGTCTCCCGGCCGGGATGGGCGCGACGCACCAGGATGCCCCGGGCCACGATGCAGGAACTGCAAATCGCCGCCCCGGCCGACAGCACATAGAAATCCATGTCCACAATGCTCTCCCCGCACAAGCCGCACGTCCTTTTCATGTCAGGCCTCCCCGGCAGACGTTTCTCCATGCCGGGAGGCCATTCATGATCCATGCCGGGAACCGTCGGAAAAAAACGCCGGGGAGCAGCCGGGCGGATCAGGCCAGGATGGCCCCGGCCAGGACCATGCCCGCAGGGTCCCGGACCACCAGGGTCTGGCCCGGGGCCGGGCGCGGCGCGGCAGACGCCAGGGCGACATGCAGGCAGGCCCCGTCCGGCCCCTGGAGCACCTCCGCCCGGGCCGGGCGCGGCTTTTGCCGATAGCAGGTCTGGACCAGAAGGGATTTTGGCCAATCGGCCGGATCGACCAGAAAATTGACGTCGGTCGCCTGACACTCCGTCACGTCGAGTTCGGCCCGGGGACCGACCACCAGGGCGTTACGGCGCCCATCCCGGCCAAGGACGTAGAGGGGTTCGCTCCAGGCCACGCCCAGGCCTCGCCGCTGGCCCACGGTGTGCCGCCACAGGCCCTGATGTCGGCCCACCTGTCGGCCGTCGGCCAAAAGGATCGGCCCTGGCCCGGAAAGGGCTTCTCCGCGGGAAAGCAGAAAGGCCCGGTAGTCGTCGCCGGGGATGAAGCACACCTCGCGGCTCTCGCGGGGAAGAGGCGGCGAAAGGCCGCGTCTGGCCAGCGCGGCGCGAAGATCGGTTTTGTGGCGGCCAGCCAGGGGGAAAACGGCCCCGGCCAGGTCAGCAGGCGGGACGAGGGCCAAAAAATAGCTTTGGTCGCGGCTGGCGTCGGCGGCCGGGAACAGGCGCGCCCCACCCTCGGGGGAGGTCTCGAGACGTGCGTAGTGGCCCGTGGCCAGCCGGGGCGCGCCGTGCTCCCGGGCGTGATCGGCCAGCGCGCCGAATTTCAGACGCGGGTTGCACAGGCTGCATGGATTGGGGGTGCGTCCTGAGGCGTAGGCCGTAACGAACGGGGCGATGACCGCAGCCTCGAATTCGGCCCGCAGGTCCAGGTCCAGAAACGGCGCCCCCAGGCTGGCGCAGATTGCGGCCAACCCTGCGGCGACCCGGTCCGAATCGTCCGGCAGGCCGTCCGCGCGTGGCGGCAGAAAGCGGGCATGCACGGCCATGACCGCATGTCCCGCCTCACGCAGCAGGGCCAGGGCCATGAGGCTGTCGGTTCCGCCGCTGACGGCCACGGCAATGGACATGGCGTTGCGATCCCGTTGCAGCAGAGATGAATTCAAGAACAGGAGGAATCCCTATCATCGGGCAAAACATGCAACCGGATACGCGCCTGGTCAATCACCGCAAAAACGCCCGTCCAGTCGTTGCGGGTCGCGAGCGCGTCCAGAATCCGTCGGCATAAATGCCCTGGAGTATCCGCCACCATGCGAAAGAGAACAACGCCAACTGATCGCGGCAGGGACGACCGAAAAGCCAACTCCCCAAAATCCTTATCAAAGGTCAATAGAACCCGCTCCTGATCCCGGGCGATCCGCAACACCTCGTGGTCGGAGACGCCAGGACTCACTTCATGAATCCATACCACATCGTGCCCCGACTCACGTAATGCCGCTACCAGTACTTTCGGAATATTCTCGTCGGCCAGAACTCGCACGGGATTCTCTCAGACCGCCAAAGGGTAGACCCGCTCGGCGCGAAGCATCTCCGAGGCGTACTCCAGGCAGGCCAGGACATCCTCCCGATCAAGACCGGGATAATTCTCCCGGATTTCCGCCGGAGACCAGCCCTTGGCCAGGAGATCCACCACGAATTCCACGGAAAGCCGTGTTCCCCTGACAAGGGGCTTGCCGCTCAATATTCCGGGGTCAAGGATGATGCGCTCACGCCACTCCATGTTGGTTCTCCCGCGAGGCCTTCCCCGCTCTTTTTACCATGGGCATGAAATGAAAAAAATCAAATCCCCCTCGGGGTCATGGGCGGCGCGACCGCGTCCATCATGGCCTTGGCCGTGCGCAAAAGGCGCTCTTCGCCAAAGGCCGGTCCGAAAAGCTGCAGCCCCACAGGCATGCCGCTTTTCGCGCCAAGCCCGACAGGGATGGACATGCCCGGCAGGCCCGCCAGATTGAGCGAGATGGTGAAGATGTCGCTTAGATACATCTGCAAGGGGTCCTCGGTCATCTCGGCGATGCCGAAGGCCGTAAAGGGCGAGGTGGGGCCGACGATCACGTCGCAGGAGGCGAAGGCGTCGAGAAAATCCTGGCGGATGAGCCGTCTGACCTGGGCCGCCTTGCGGTAGTAGGCGTCGTAGTATCCGGCCGACAGCACATACGTGCCGATGACGATGCGCCGCTGCACCTCGGGGCCGAAGCCCTTGGCCCGGGACAGCTCGTAGAGTCCGGGAAGGTCCGTGGCCGTGGCGTCGCGCAGTCCGTAGCGCACCCCGTCGAAGCGGGCCAGGTTGGAGCTGGCCTCGGCCATGGCCACGATGTAATAGGTGGCCACGGCGTACGGGGTGTGCGGCAAGGACACCCGCACCACCTCGGCCCCAAGGCCTTTGGCCGCGTCCACGGCCCCCCGGCAGCAGGCCAGTACCTCGGCGTCCACGCCCTCCCCCCAATATTCGTCCGGCAGCCCCAGGCGCAGGCCCTTGAGATCACCCGCCTTGGCCCAGGCGGCCAGGGCCGCCTCATAGTCCGGCGCGTCCTGCGGGGCGCTGGTGGAGTCCTTGGGGTCGTGGCCAGCGATGACCGTGAGCATGGCGGCGGCGTCCTCCACGGTGCGGGTCATGGGGCCGATCTGGTCCAGGCTCGAGCCGTAGGCCACAAGGCCATAGCGCGACACCCGGCCGTAGGTGGGCTTTATGCCCACGATGCCGCAAAACGACGCGGGCTGGCGGATGGAGCCGCCGGTATCCGTGCCCAGGGCCCCGAAGCACTGTCCGGCGGACACGGCCGCCGCCGAGCCGCCGCTTGAGCCACCCGGGACCTTGGCCAGATTCCAGGGGTTGGCCGTGGTCTGGTAGGCGGAATTTTCCGTGGACGATCCCATGGCGAACTCGTCCATATTGGTCTTGCCCAGGATCACCGCCCCGGCCGCCTTGAGTTCGGCCACGGCCGTAGCGTCGTAGAAAGGGACGAAATGTTCCAGGATCTTCGAGCCGCAGGTGGTGGGCAGGCCCTTGGCGCAGATGGCGTCCTTCACCAACACCGGCACGCCCCACAGACGCTTTTTCGGGTCCGGACCGGCCGCGTCCAGGCTGGCGGCCGCATCAAGCGCCGAGGCGGCGGCCGTATGCAGCACGGCATGAAGCTTTGGCTCAGTGGCCGCCATGCGGTCCAGGCAGGCCTGTGCGGCGGCCACGGCAGTGACCTCCCCGGTGCGCAGCAGGTCGCGCACGGCGGTCAGGGACAGGGTATGCAGATCATGAGTCATGAACGGCTATCCTTTAGACGATTTTGGGGACAATGAAGAACCGGCCATCGGATTCCGGGGCGTTTTGCAGCACCTCGTCCCGGGTGCAGGTGCGCGCCGCCTCGTCGGGCCGGGTGGGCGAGACGTGGGCCACAGGGCCGTAGAGGGGCTCGACGCCCGTGGTGTCCACGGCGGCAAGGGTCTCCATGTAGTTGAGGATGTCGTGCATCTGTCCGGCGAAGCGTTCGAGCTTGTCCTCGTCCAGGCGCAGTCTGGCCAGGGTGGCGATCCTGGCTGCAAGTTCGGGGGAAACGTCCATGGGGAGTATGCTCCGTCTGGTCAATTGGTCGCGGGTTGATGGGCCGAAACCGGCTGGGTCGGGGCTGCGGGAACCCGGGGCGCGGCCTTTGCCGGTGCGGCCGGAGAGGACGGAGTGGTCTGGGGCAGCGTCCAGGAGCCGGGCGGCGATGTCGGGGTCTGGGGTACGGTCTGGACCGGGGCGGCCGGGTCCGCAGGCAGGGGCTCAAGGCCGATCTGCTCCTCACGGGGGGCGGAATAGGCGCTCTCGGTCTCGGGAGCGGCCCCGGGCGCAGCGCCCCGGCTGCGGATGGTGTTTAGGCGTTCACGGAATCCATCGACGTCCAGGGGCACGGGCCCGGCCACCGAGGGCCGGAATAAAAACATGGACTGGTGCACGAGCCCGGAGGCGTCATAGCTTAAAGGGGCCATGCTCCACTGCATGGAGGCGGCGGACTGGGCCAGTCTGGCGCTCACGTCGCCGGGGCTTAGGCCCTGCGGCAACGGACCGACCAGGGCGAGCATGCGGATGAAATCGTAGCCCAGGGCCGCCCAGAAGTCGGCGGGCTGCTGGCCCTCGGCGTGCATGACCCGCACAAGCTCCCGGGCCGCCGGGGCGGTGTTGTCAGGCCACCACGCGCCGGGGCACACGGCCAGCCGGTAGTTCTGGATGTTGATGCCGGACTTGGTGGAGGCCGCCCGGGTCAGGGCCTCGGTCCACAACTGCGGCCCCATGATGAGCAGGTCCTGCACGTTGTTATGGAAGAAATTGGGCAGGATGCCGTCGGAGCGGGTCCAGTCGTCAGGGATGAACACCGCCCCGAAGCCGCCCCCGGCCTCGGCCTGTTGCAGCATCTGCTGCACGGCCACGTCCCAGCCTGTGGCGTCGGCCGGGCTGTAGATGCCCGTGGCCGTCACCTGCCCGCCCAGGCGCGCCGTCTCCAGGGCGAACAACTCGCCCATGGCCTGCCCGTAGCGGTCCTCGGGGCGCAACAACCCGAAGTGGCGGATGCCGAAGGACCCAAGCGACAGATTCAGCAGGGCGTCGATCTCGTCCTTGGGGCTGCTGAAAAAACGCCAAGCGTCCGCGCCCTCGTGCAGGGTCTCGCCCAAGGTGGGCATAAACACCAGGAAATACCGTCCGCCGGGAATGCCGCCAGCGTTTTGCAGCTCCTGGAGCGAGATGCGGTGCATGGGACCGCCCACCAGGGTCACCTCGGGGGGCAGATTGCGCAGTTGGTCCAGCCACCCCTCCTGGGTCACGTCGATGACCGTGACCTCAATCGGGGTCCCGGCCTGGGCCAGTTCGGCCTGTCCGGTATGGATGCCCTTGACCACCTTGCCGCCGAACTCGCGAAACTGTCCGCCCAGGGGCAAAAGCACCGCCACGTTGTGTCCGGATACGGGGGTCTTGGCCTCAGCCTGACTGACCGCCGGGGCGAGGGAAGACGCGGCCAGGCTGTCGAGCCCCCGGTTCATGATCCGCTGCGGCAGGGTCTTGTCCGCCAGATCGCTCATGCGGCCCAGGCGGTCCGCCAGCTCACGCAGCCAGGGCCGCCGGTCGGGGCGGGTCAGGGAGTCGCGCCGGGCGCGCTCCAGGGCGATGAGGTTGTAGGGAAAGGTGTTGAGGATGGCCTCGGAGACCAGGGCGTCGCATTTGGTCATGGCCGCATCCGGCAGGCCGCCCAGGTTCTTGGCCAGGTATTCCTCCATCTTGCCCAGGGCGGCGGGGTCCGTGCCGCGACGGCGCACCTCGCTTAATATCTGCACGCCGCGTGCGGCGTCGCCGCTTTTGGCGAAGCGCATGAAAAGATCGATGGCCACCTCGGCCTGGACCGGAAACGGCAGCCTGTTTTCCTGGATGATGCGCAGCAGATGCTCCCGGGCCCGAGGCTCCTGTCCAAGGCCGGTTAGGGCCTGGGCGTAGCGGTAGTGCCATTCGAAGCCGTTCACCGCCGCCGGATCGGCCGCGCCCCAGGCCTCGATGCCGGACAGGGCGGCCTTGTTGTCGCCCATGAAAAGGGCGCTTAGGGCGCTGCGCTTGATGGCCAGGATCTTCAAATCCTGCGGCAGGGAACGCTGGGTCATGAGTTGGGCGTAAAGGTTGCGGCTCTGCTCGTGGCGACCGGCCTGCCAGGCGGCGTCGGCCTCGGCGAGGCGGCCGTCCCGGCTGGCGGCGGACGGTTTCCCCGGTTCCTCCGGCCCCTGCATGCCGGCGCATCCTGCCAGGGCGAGCAGAAACGAGAGGACCGCGAAGGCCCGAAAAAACGCACGTGTGGGAAATTTCATGACCATTTCAGGGGGTTTCGGCAGACCGCATCGGCGCGTCGCCGTTTTTTTGGGGAAACAGGAAAAAACCGTTCACGCAAGGCTTGGCAGGCATTTCTTATACGCATGGGACAGGGAAGGCAAGGATGGGGCCTTTCGGCGCGGGACTTCCGCGCCTTTTTAGCGAGACAGGCCCTCTTCGGTCGCAGACCTCTGGGCGTCTGCGACGCCGCCGCGCGCGCCAGAGTCGAGATACTGCAAAAACTCGGCGGCCTCGGAAAAATCCGGTCGAAGCCGCAGGGCCTCGTGCAGGTGCTCCAGGCATGCGGTCAGTTCCCCGGCCTCAAAATAGGCCCGGGCGACGTTGAAATGCAGGTTCTCATCCGCAGGATTGAACTCGATGGCCCGGCGATAGTAGCGAACGGCCTCGGAGAAATATTTTTCCTTGCGCAGGCTGATGCCGAAGTTGTTGAAGGCGTGACGCTGCTCCTCCTTGAAGAACTCGTCCATATTGAGGATGCGGCGCAACACCTCGCCCAGTTTTTTATGCTCCTGCGTGCGGCAATACACCTCTCCCAGGCCAATGGTGGCTGTTTTATTCTCCTCATCCAGAAGCAATGCCTTGCAGAAACTTTTCTCGGCCTCGCCGAGGTTGCCGTCGCGAAGCGCCTCTTCCCCGCATTCCAGCTTTTTTTTCAGGGACTGCACGTGGGGCAGGGTCTTTTTCTCGTAATAGCCGGGCTCCGGCGCATATCCCGCCATGAACTCCTTTTTGGAGATGTTCCGTTTGATGCCTGAGGGCAGATGATTGGCGTTGAGCGGTTGCACCTCATAGGTATCATCGGACAGACGGCGCACGAACCAGTAGGTCTTTTGCTGGTAGCCCTTGGCCGTACCCCCTACCCCCACCTCCGTTGACTTGACCAGGGAATATATCCCGAGAACCCGGCATTGATCTGACATATCCAACCCTTTTCCTGTGCATCCCGGACACCGTTGCATTTCTGCACACGTGGTTCGGACTCGGACGAGCGGGCAAACGCCGACCTACCCGCCAACAGACGTCAAGAACGCATACCGTGGGTCATGCATGCCAAGATACGTGCATGGAAAACAATGCGGCGAGACAATGAGGAAAACGCCGGGCATGAGAGCGCCATGTGAAGTCAGAACCGTATTCCAACAGTCTACTGCGGTCAAGAAGGGCATGGCGCGATCCTGATCTGGCGGCGGTTTGGTCAGGGCGGCGCGCCGTAGCACATCCGCGCCCGCCCCAGGACAGGCCGACTCCAGCCGCAGGCCTGCGCAAAGCCTCCCTCCCTGCCCAGGTCGGGCGATCAGAGCCGCCGTGCAGGGCGCCTAGCGCCGGTCCGTGCAGGCCTTTATTGCCATACGCCCGGCTTCCCTGTAGCTTTTGGGCATGGCAGACCAGCAAAAAAAGGGCCTCGACGCCCTCAAAGCCCTAAAAATCCAGAAGAAAAAACCGGCGCCGGTCAAGGTTCCTGAAAAACCCGCCCCGGAACCTGACATGCCGGTCGACGACGAGCATCTTTTCGCCCGGGCCATGTCCGGGGTGCGGGCCATGGACGGCGCCGCCAAGGGCCGGGCCGTGGTCCCGCGCCCCGACCCGGATGCCGCGCCCAGGCCGCAAACGCCCCCCGAGGCCGACGGCGCCACCGCCCTGCTCGATCTGGTGACCGGCCGGGTGGAGTTTGAACTGTCGTTTAGCGACGAGTACATGCAGGGATTCGTGCGGGACATGGACCAAAAGGTCTTCCGCCAGCTTCGCGCCGGACAGTTCTCTCCCGAGGCCCACCTGGATATGCACGGGCACAACGCCGAACAGGCCCAGATCGCCCTCTTACATTTCGTGCGCGAGAGCTACATGGCGGGAAAACGCTGCCTGCTGCTCATTCCCGGACGCGGCGCCAACTCCCCGGGCGGGCTGCCCGTACTCAAGGAGGAGCTGAAAACCTGGCTCACCCGCGACCCCTTAAAGCGCGTGATCCTGGCCTTCGCCACCGCCCTGCCCCGCCACGGCGGCGTCGGGGCGTTGTACGTGCTGCTGCGCAAACTCAAAAAGACCAAGGGCAAGGTGCGCTGGGAAAATTTCTGGGACGATCTGGGATAGCCCGCCGGGAGTTGCCGCCCCCCTTCCTAACCGGCGCAGGCCCGCCGCCCCTATCCGCCCCAATCAGGCCCTATCTGGCCCTATTTGGCCCTATTTGGCCCTATCAGGCCCTCAGGCCCTCAGGCCCTATCTGGCCCTGTCAGGCCGGCTTCTGCGGATCGAGTCCCGCCAGACGGACCACGTGTTCGGCTGTGCGCGAACAGGCCCGGGCGTCGTGATGTGAAAAGGCCAGATCGCGAAGGCGCAACCGCTGCTTCCTGTATCCGTCATCCCCGCTGACGGCGGCGCCAAGGGCGCGCAACAACTCGTCCTGATCGAAGCATTTCGGACCGGGGGTCATGTCGTCGTAGTCGAACTGGAATTCGCGCAGTCTGGCGTTGTAGTCCTTGAGGTCGTACGGGAAGAAGATGACCGGGCGCAGGAGCTGGAGGTAGTCCATGTAGATCGAGGAATAGTCCGTAATCAGACAATCGAACAGCGGCAGGAGCGGATAGATGTCGCTTTCGTTCGAGATCATCCTGATGTTTTCCAGATTTTCCAAACCATATGTCTTGCTCAGGGGATGCATCTTGAGAAACAAAAACATGTTATTTTCTTTCAAAAATGCAGAGAGCGTATCGAATCTCAAAGCCCCATGCACGAACGGATCACTGTGGTCATCCCGAAATGTCGGGGCATAAAGACATGTTTTGCACTTTTTGCGCATCGTGACCATCTGAAGATACGCATCCATATCGCACCCGACCAGATCGTTTTTTGTGGGTTTTCTCAAGAGGATGTCGTTGCGGGGATAACCCGCCTCCCAAATTTCTTTGCTGCCAAAGGATGTCTTGAAAAGATTCTCCGTATAAAACGGCGAGGTGGAGAGCACGGCGTCGTATCCTGAATACATCTTTCGTAGGTGCGCCTTGCGCTCCTCAGGGATGGCGATGGACGATTCGATCTCGACAAATCCGATCTTCTTGAACCCGACGCCATGCCACAACTGGACGATTTTCGCGCCTGTCGCAAGAATATGAATATCGCGTTCCCTGAAGTAGAAGTCGTCGGCGACCGCGACGGAAGCCGTGGCCAGGGCCTCCACTGCCTCGTTGTGGGGGAAAAGGGCAGCCGGAAGCCCCCTGGCGTGCAGCTCGCCGTACAGTCTGGCGTCCTCGGTCACGAAAACGCTCTTGCACTGGGGATGCTTCTCCAGGAAATGGAGATAGAGATATTTGACGTTGCCGGAAAAGCTGTTGCCCCGCCGACCGATGAACACGATATTTTCGGGACGCCTTGGCGTCGTGGCCAGAAATCTGGCGACTATTTTGGCCTGGCTGGCGTCCATCCTCATACCCCGGTTTTTTTGTCCGTCAGGCGGACATCCGCCACCATGCCGGAAAACGGCGCAAGCAGCGTGCGCAGGGTGACGGCCGCCACGGTTTCGGGATCAAGCAATGTCTCCGGCGGCTCCTGGCCGAAATTCCGGCTGCGCATGGGCGTGGCCGTGCGCTCGGGGTTGATGGCGTTTATGCGCACGCCCTGCGGGGCCATCTCCTCGGCGATGCCCTGCACGAGGTTGACCGTCGCGGCCTTGGTCGCCGAGTAGACCGAATACAGCGCCCTGCCCCGGGTGAAGGAGCTTGAGGTGAATAGGGCCATGCTCCCCCGGGATGCGACGAGATGCGGCAAGGCCGCGCGCACCACGTTGAGGGTCCCGATGAAGTTGATGTCGAGCTCCTGGCGGATGCTCTCGATGTCGCGGTCGATCAGCCGACCGAACTTGAGCACGGCGGCGGTGGCGACCACATGGTCGATACGGCCCTCCTTATCCATGGCCTGGGCCAGGGCCGCAGCCACGGCGGCGGAATCGGCCACGTCCACGCCCGTTGACCGGGAGAACCCGTACACCCTGGCCTCGTGGGCCCGGGCCATGTAGGCGACGGCCGCCCCGATGCCCTGGGAGGCCCCCATGACCACGACCACCTTGCCCTTGAGAAGCCCCAGATCGATGCCCGGATCGGTCTGCACGGTGTTGATCTGGAAAATCTTGTCGGCCAGAAACAGGTCTTCCGTGTGGGTTATCTTGATGTTTTTGTTCTCGCCTTTGACCACATGGATGCTTCCCAGGCCATAGCGCAGGATGAGCCCGCAGTCGTCGGTCACGGAGATGGAGCGCTCTTTGGCCGCAAGCCGGTGGGCCTTTTTGATGACGCCCGCCCGGAAGCCCTGGGGGGTCTGTCCCTGGCGCAGCAGGCTGCGCGAGGGAATGCTGGCGATGCAGTTGACGTCGCTGACCTCGATGATGGTGTCGGTCGCCGCGATGGCCACGTCCACGGCGGGAAACCGATCCAGGGCGTCGAGGCAGTCGCTTATGATGCGCGCCGAGACGAACGGCCGCACGGCGTCGTGCAGAAGCACCTTGGCCTCGTCTTCAGGCACGGCCAAAACCCCTGCCCGGGAGCTCTCCATCCGGCTGCCGCCGCCGCTGAGTATCCTCGACACCTTTTTTTGCGGCCGCCTAAGGAGCAGCTCCTCCATGAGCAGGCGGTATTTCGGGTTGCAGACGATGAAGATGTCGTCGATGCGGGGATGGGCGCCAAAGACCTGCAGGGTGTGCTCGATGACGGTCAGGCCCGCGAGTTTGAGGAACTGTTTGGGCGTGGGGGAATCCATGCGTTCCCCCGCGCCTCCGGCCAGGATGATGGCGTAGTTTTTCTCGGCCATGTCCTCACTCCGTGGTGAAAGGCTCAAGGTAGTACAGGTTCTCCGCCCCATAGACGTCGAAATGATAGCTATAGGCCTGCCGGGCGGCCGGGGTGACAAAGGCCGTCCTGAGGGACGCCAGGGTCCGGTGCAACTGGCTATAGGAAATGCCCTGGCCCCCGCCGCAGCCGTCCGGATCCACAGGCCCCAGAATCGGCCGGATGCTCCAGACAAAACCCGGGAAGAGCCTTTCCAGACCGCAGGCTACATGCCCCGCCTCGTCCGGCAGGCAGATCACGGGAACCACGCCCTTGTGCCGGGCGACGATGTGCGCCTGGACCAGATTGTGGGCCTGGACTGCGGCCAGACGCCAGGCCCGGGCGATGTTCGCGGCGAAGGCCAGCCTGGATTCCCGGTCCTGCGGCAGGTTGAAATCCCGCTCCTGCTCCGCAAACAGGTACATCGGGTTGTTCTCCAACCCCGCGTATGTCTTTTGCACCCGACAGGCGTCAAGAAACAGGATGTTCTGGTCCAGGGCCTGCACCGCCTTGGCGCAGTCGATCTTAAGCCGCGTCAGCTCGATGTCTTCCTTTTGGCCCAAAGCCCGGTCGACGGCCTGGGAAAGCGCCTCTTTGTCCAGGACAGGGGCGTCCAGAAGCCCTTTGGGATCGACGGTTAAGAAATGGCCGGTGCAGAGGATGCCGTCGTCGTTGCCGACATAAAACCGTGTTCCCGAGGTTTTTGCGATCTCCTGGGCGAAGCGCTCGGCCTCACGGGCCACCGCCAGATAGTTCAGCGTGGTGCACACCCCCCGGGAGGCGCGGTTCGCCAAAAACAACTTGCCGTTTCCGACCTGGATGCAGGTCGGGGCGTCGAGGTCGGACTCTGCGCCATGGACGTTGAAATACGGCTTGGCGTCGGCCCCGCCGGGAAAGCTCAGGTCGGCGCCGACCAAAAGCGCGTACGGGGCATGCAGGCACTCGGCAAGGCCCATGCAGGCCATAAGCGTGCTCAGACCGTTTTCCCGCAGGCGGTAGGGATTTTTGAGGGCCCCTGGGTCGAAGCTGTCCATAAACAGCATGCCTCTGAATTTATTAGCATATCCAAAGACGGGGCTTATCGACAGGGCCACAAGCGTCGTGTGCGGCAGCGGGGGCAGGCGCTCGAAAAAGCTGCGCTGGATCAGATAGGTGTCGAGTTGGACCACGAAATCCGGGTGCACGCCATGGGCGAGGCAAAACTCCATCGTCCGCGACACCGCGATCACCACATGCCGACGCGCCAATTCCGGCAACTCGGCGGCGATCTTTTTGAGCGACGGCCCGGGAAGCAGCAAAAGCGCCGGTTTCCCCACGGCCTGGGCTTCGAGCTTCTGGGCCAGGGGGTAGCGCAGCGTACAGGGCATGTTTTTGAGCCGGTTCAGTATGCGTACGATCTCCGGCGCCGTCTGCCGCCGGACGCCCTCTGCCGCCGGGGCCAGGGGCGAACATCTCGGCAGCACGATCTCCTTGTAGTAGCGGTACAGGTATTCCTTCTGGACGGCCGTCACCGCCGCCATGTCCAGCTCGGGATTGCCCTGCTCCACCAAAAAAAGCACGCCGTCCAAGAGATCCTGCGGCACGGCGGCGATCGCGGCCACGGCGTCCGCAGCAGGGGCAGGCAGGTCATGCATCCTGCCTGGGGCGATCGTCCCGGGAACCGCGACATGGCCCAAGCGCACGATGAATTCCCCGGCATAGTCGTCCGGGAAGGCGGGCAGCACCCTGATATTTTGTTCATATGCCATGGATGTCGCCGTCATTTCGTCCTTTTTTAGAAATCCCGTCGCCGCAACCGTCCGGCTGCGCCGGAATCCTGGCGCATGCCGGAGGGCATATAGCAAACATCATGCCTTGATCCGGCCAGCCGTCTCAGGACGCCGCATGGTCCGCCGCGCCGAAGGGGGAGGTCACGGAGGTCTCAATCTTCAGGCCGTATTTCTCGATGCGGGCCAAAAGCGTGGGCCGCGACAGCCCAAGCAATTTCGCCGCCCGGGTGCGGTTGCCGCCGGTCATGCCCAGGGCCTCGGCGATGACCACGGCCCCGAAACGGTCCATAAGCGACTCGAAGGCCCCCTCGTCCTCCCGGACTGCGGCCAGCTCCTCGCGCACGAAGCGGCGCATGGCGTCAAGCGCCGTCCCCTCCGGACCGGCGTCGCCGGCCGTATGCCCCCCCCCGCCGGGCGCCCCACGGGTCATCTCCCCCACAGCCTTGGCCAGATCGTCGCGGGCGATGGGACCGCCCCGATTGAAAATCAGGGTCTTTTGCAGCACGTTGGCCAGCTCGCGCACGTTTCCCGGCCAGGAATGCCCGATGAGAAAATCCATGGCCTCGGGGGTGATTCCCGGGTCCGACACGCCAGACTCCCGCGAAAAGCGGCACAGAAAATGCCTGGCCAGAAGCGGGATATCCTCACGCCGCCCCCGCAGGGGGGGCAGGGTCATGGTCACCACCTTCAGGCGGTAGTACAGATCCTCCCGGAAAGCCCCCCCGGCCACGGCCAGCTCCAGGTCGCGGTTGGTGGCGGCGATGATGCGCACGTCAACAGGGATGGGTCCGGCCCCGCCCAGGCGCTCCACGTGCCTTTCCTGCAACAGCCGCAAAAGCTTGGCCTGGATGGACACCGGCATGTCCCCGATCTCGTCGAGAAAGACCGTTCCCCGGTTGGCCTGTTCGATTTTGCCCACCTTGCGCCCGGAGGCCCCGGTGAAGGCCCCGCGCTCGTAGCCGAAAAGCTCCGATTCCAGGAGCGTCTCCGGGATGGCCACGCAGTTGATGACCAAAAAAGGCTTTCCGGCCCGGGAGCTGTACTGGTAGACGGCCCGGGCCACCAATTCCTTGCCCGTGCCGGACTCGCCCCGGATGAGCACCGTGGCGTCTGTGGGCGCGGCGCGGCCGATGGCCTTGTAGACCTCCTGCATGGCCGGGCTGCCGCCCACGATGGCCTCGCCCTCGCCGCCCTCGGCCGGGGCGTCCATCTCCACCTTGGAGCGCATGAACCGCCCGGCGCTTAGGCCCTTTTCGATAAGCCCCAGCATGTCCGGGATGTCAAAGGGCTTGATCACATAGTCGAAAGCCCCCATGCGGGTGGCCTCGATGGCGGTTTCGGTGGTGCCGTGGGCGGTCATGATGACGACCGGCAGCCTGGGTTCGATCTCGCGCATGGCCGCATAGGCCTCAAGCCCGCTTATCCCGGGCATGCGCACGTCCATGACCACCAGGTCCGGCAGGGCCTCGCGCACCATCTCAACCCCGGCCTCGCCTGTGGAGGCCGTGCGCACGGCGTAGCCCTCGGCGGCCAAAAGCCGTTCGAAGCTCTGGCGCAACTGGTGATCGTCGTCCACGATCAGTATCTGTGCCACGTGGACTCCTCGGCGTGGGGGAAGATCAGGGCGAAGGTGGCCCCCCGGCCTTCCGGGGAATGCAGGTTGATCCATCCGCCATGCTCCTCAACGATGCGCTTGGCGATGGGCAGGCCAAGGCCCGAAC
>Ga0209800_10001324_pt1 | contig 26924 bp, 44 predicted proteins | sample Higcelweek8metaG_FD_187174 | JGI IMG/M metagenome (GOLD analysis project Ga0209800, IMG submission 187174) | Freshwater pond sediment microbial communities from the University of Edinburgh, under environmental carbon perturbations - High... | ecosystem: Environmental > Aquatic > Freshwater >...
CTGGATGATCTACAATGAAGTCATTAATCTAGGCCAGAAAGAAAGTAATTTACTTGACCTTATTGAAGAGATCCGCATTCTCTGTCCTAAGTGCAGAAAACATTCTCTCCAGTTTAAAATGACCGAATTATGGGATTAGCGGCAATTCACCTGATCTGTTTATAAATTCCCGCGGTCTTTTCCATTATGCCGAACGCATGCTCTCAAGTACAGTTCACAATTGCGGTTGATATAATATCCAGATGCCCAACTAAAATCAATCGCATCTAAATACCAATTCTGCCCAGTATTTGTTAAATGATAAAGAACAAGATTTAAAGATGTGGATGCTGGACAATTTCGACCAGTAATTGTTGCATTCAATAAACTATCGACATATAAATTGCATTCTCCGTTATTGACATATTCTATTCTTATGTGATACCATCGATTTGTGAGAATGATTGCACAATCAGACGCTGTTGTTGTTCCTTTAAATTCCACGGCCCCAGTCGATGTGATTGATAATGTGCATACTGCGTTTGTCTCATCCCACAAACTTCCCAAATAGAGTTGAACACCAGCAGTATTATTTTTCATTATCCAACACTCAAAATTTCCAGATGCAGTTGTTGTTCCAAGTGATCTCCACAACCAATCGTTTACAGTTCCTGTTATGTTCAGAATTTTACTATGAGAATTTCGTGTTGATGATACTAATGCAGACAAAGATGTAGATCCATAGATATTCCAATCCGATGGTTTTTGATTAACAATATCATGATCAAAAGAATAAGCACCTTGATAATGTCCATGATCTTCTTGAATGATGATTTCTCTGGCGTTGCGATACGCATAATAATCATCATCGGTTGAGATGTCGAGTGCATCAATCAGAAGAAGCGCATCAGTATATTGAGTATTGATTGCAAATGTTCTTAGATATGGAGCAGATAATAGATCAAGGGCGAGAATCGAGACACCATCAACAAAAATCGTAAATGCATTAGATTGAGTTAGGAAACGCAAATGTAAGAAATCTGTAAACGCAAATGATGTCGAAACTGTGTTTGAAAAATCAGATAATGAAATAGTATACGCCCCAGCACTTGATTTTGAAAAAACAGCACGAAGAAAAATCAAGTTCTCCCATGCGTCATTAGCTGCAAATTTAAATTCTATATATTGAGATGAATTCGCTCCAGCAACAATAAGATCAGGAAAAGAGCAATATAATGAACACTCAAAATTATTGCCGAAATCATCATATAATTTCATTTGTGAATTTGAGCCAATTGCTAACATTTGTTGATGAATTGTGTTATCTGTGTAATAAGAATAGCCATTTGAGAATGTAAAATTACTCAAATCTGTATATGAATCAAATGTATATTGTGAAGAATAATGCGCTGACATAGAATCGTTGTAGGTTTGCGAATTGTTCGTTACAGTGAGATTAACACCTGTAAAATTTTGGAACATTTTGCTTTCCGGTAATGTTAATTTTTGAGAATACCCATTAGTGCTGTCAGTAATTCCGATCGGGGTGATATCATATGATTCTGTTTCTGATGAATTGGTTGTATAAAGCGTAAAATTCGTTTTATATTCATAATTTGTTGATGAATATGGATTAATCACAGGAATTGTTTGATTTTCATAGACATCGTTCGATATTGAATTCTCTGTATGGAGATAACTATCGAAATTTGATGATTGAATTTGATTTACATCAGAAATCGTTTGATTTTCATAGATATCGCTTGATGTAGAATTCTCTGTATGCAAATAACTATCTAAATTAGAAGAAGTCGATTGAGAGAGTTGAGGATAAAGTTGAGATTCAGAATAAATATTATAGACATCATTTTCAGTATGCATATAATACTGAAGGTATCGAATATTCGAAATTGTCATTGTGAGTGAATTTAATTGCATCGTTAGGGGTAATTGAAAGAGAATTGATTGAGTTCCAATATTTGTTAGACTCGAATAACTAATTGCATGTAAATCGAGAATTGAACTCGAATTTGCGAAAATTTGAGATTCTTTTGTTAATGGCAAATATGCATCATCATCGAGAATTATTTCAATATGCAGAGTTGAGTCGATTTCGATTGTTTGAGAAAGATAATTTGATTTCAGTTTTCCAATATTAACATTATTCAAATAAATATGTTTCATATCAGAATCGAACAAAATATCGAGTTGTGTAAGAGTAATCTCATGATTCGATGTCAGCAATAACGTTTTATCGAGATAGGTTTTAGAAATTACATCCATCTGTATTTCTATGTTATAATATGAAAGTAATGTAAAATTAAACAGTAAATTATCAACAGTTGCAGAAAACGCTAATTGATTTTGATGGGAATCAAATGCGATATATCCAGAATTGAATGTCTCATCAATAATTGCAACATTATTTATTTTAAAATCGACTTCTGAAGGAACTACCCAATTTGATGTAGTGGTTGATATCGAAAAATTCACATTTTCCAAGGTCTTGTTTGACAAAATGTAGGTTGTAAGATTGTTAGTAAATTCTACATCATTAATATAATCATATTCTGATAAACGTGAAGAGTCACATGCATAAATCATGGAAATTCGGTCATAATTTGCATTTGAACTTGTTAATGTCGTTGAAATATTATCAGAATAATCTAAATTGAGTATAGAATAAAATACAGTTTGATTCAAAGAATCAATAAAATTATAACATGTTTTAATTGATAAACTCGAAATATTTAGAGTTTGTTGATTCTCTGCAAAAAAAGAAAGGGTTATATTGAGATTTGAAGAAAAATCTTCAGAAATTGAGAAATTTGTCCGAGTAGATAATTGAGAATATGTATTTGAATTTATGATAACATCAAAATTAACATCAGACCTATAATTTGCATTAATTTCGATAGATGAATTCAATATTGTTGAATAATCATTCGTAACTTCTAATAAAACTTCATGTTCACCCAAATCGTGAATAGCATGTAATTCATCAAAATGCACTGTAAATGCACCTTCAGAGATAAACAAAAATCGAGCATAGTAAAAATTATTGCATGAAATTTGAGCAGAGGGTGTTGCTGCGCCTTCATAGAGTAAAACATTTGTTGTTGAATAGAGTTGAACTTGAAAAGGATCATCAATGCATGTATAATTAAACGCAATTGTGCTAACTGGGTCAAAATAGAATTCAGCAATCACATAATCACTGGTCTGGTAACCTGGTGGTTTTGAACTAAAATTTAATGTCGATGAATCGATTTCATTTAGTTCTGTTGTAAATGATTTTGCGATTTTTACATCAGTATATAATGTTGGAGTTATATATGTGCGAGTAATTTCATATGCATTAACGACATTAGATTCTACATTTGCAGCAACTAACGAAAATGGTGTTGTGGTTGCGTTTTTCGATGTAAAATGATCGTTTTCAATATCGGAAATATATTCGAGATAATTATTGTCAAATGTGAGATTTGTGAGAAATTGAGAATCAAATCCTCCAGCAAGAGAATAATTTAGTGATGTATTTGTCGAATAAACAGAATCTGCAGTCAAATCTATTAAAGATGAATTATGATCAAATTCATCGAATTGCTGGAGTTTTGTGATTTCTACCCGGGTATTTTCATGTTCAAAATTTTCATCATCAAAACTCGGATTTTCGAAATTTGTATAAGTTCCAGGTGCACCCATCCTGGACATAATTTCAAAATTATTTGTCGAAAGTTCGCTATGTATTTGAACAAAATTATCTGTTTGATTCAAATAAGATTGACCTAAATTCGTTAGAAAATTGCCCATTAAGAACAATATTGCACAGAGAGAGAGAATTCGTGTTTGTTTTTTCATTTTATGACCCCATTAAAATTGCTAAATAGAGAGAAATTGTGTTGTAGATAGCATGAGTGAGAACACCCGAAAGCCATCCAAATTTATAACTTACGAGTGTTAGAATCATTCCAGCACTCAAATAAAGAAATCCGATTCCCGAACTCCAAAAAATAAAGAATCCGAGACCAGATTTAAACCAATGAAGAATTGAAAATAAAATATTAAATCCGAGACAATAAACCAGGTAGACCACAAAATTTTGTGTGGTTAATTTTTCAGAGTCGATTCCTGGTTGAATATTTTCTAATTTGTATTTTTTCAATTTTTTATTATTAATCTCTTTGATTTTCGCAGCATATGCTTTCATGTTACCAGTTTGTTTTTGAGCAGTTGCAATATCATTGGAATTTTCGATTTCAAATGAAATAAACCGAATTTGAGCATCCAATTCTTCTTTCGACAACACTCGATTTTGAATGAGATAATAATAAATCACTAAGCTGGGTAAAAATACATGTAAAAGTTGCGATTCTGTTGGTGCAACAAAAAGAAATTGATTAAGAATTTTGATTGATGAGAGAGAAGGATATTCAAGATTCATTAAATCAAGTGTTCTCACTTGAGTAAACATATTTGCAAATAAAAATAATAATGCAACACCGATTATAATTCCATAAATCGTTTGAACAGAGTTTTTTGTTGCGGATCCAACCCCTAAAAACATTAAAATTGAAGTTACTGCAGTAATGAGTAAATATATTGAGAAAAATCCTAAATTCTGATAATTTAGAAAAGATTCGAGATCATATGTGAGATATAGAACAAATGCACAAATTAACTCGATAATCAGAAATATAAGAAAACTAAAATCTTTAGAGTTTGGTCTATTGAATCTATGCTCTTCTTTTTCAGAATTGATTTTAATTTCATGATTACAAATAGCGAGTATTAATCCTAAACCAAATGTGATAATTGAGATAATTAATGGATAAATGGATCCAATCGTAAGGGTTAGGGTTTTTGGAGAATCAATAACAGAGAATAATTCAATATCTTCAAGCATCGCTAAATCCGAATCTGGGTCAAATCCAAAGACATCTGGAATTGTTTGGGTAAAGAAATTTGCAATATTTTTGACTGTAGTCCATAACCAATCATAAAGTGGTTTTACAGTTTCTAAAGAGAATAATTCCCAACCCAATAAAGACCCAAAAAAGAGCAGAACGCTTGCAATTAGAATTGTTGCAATAACTTTGATAAGCCCATTAACCCCTTGATCAACATTTCCTAAAGTAAATGCATACACGGCTCCAATTAATCCGAGAATTGGTATTACAAAAGCAAAAATTGTGATCAGTATTTTAACGATATTTTCAACATAATTTGTGAAAATCGTTGTGTTTAGTGAAGTTGTAACATCGAGAGTGAAATATGAAGATGGAAATAAGATAAAGAGTAATGAAAGTGAAAGAAAAACAATCCAGTCAAATTTTTTAGTAAAAACATAACTCAAAGTGATCCCTGGGATCAAGAAGGAAAAAATTTTGGACCAACCAGGGAGGATCAAAAAAATTGCGATCCCGAGTATTCCGGAGAGAATGAGAATATTTTTTTGCTGCATTTTGAATTTTGATCCTCCACTGGTTAGTAAAAAAAAGATTAAACCCAGGCAAATCCAAAGAGATTGCCAAAGAATGAAAATACCAATACAACACCCAACACTAATACAAATTCAATGAGTGCTGCTTGTTGTTCATCTGGAGAATCACCAGTCCAAATTGAGACTACAGAGAATAACAAGATTATTGCTGGGAGTGTTCCGACAAGCGTTTGAACAATGATTTTAAATTCTAACGCTTTGCTCGTAAATGGGGTCGTAAGAACATCGTAAGCCATATAGATACCAGAGCCTTCAGTTATTGTTGTTCCGTTAACCGCATCATTAATTGCAGAGAATCCCCCAAAGATTAACATTGCAACGTTCAGAACTACGAACATTAAAAGCCCTTGCTTAACTTTCGATGACATTTCGGTTTGTGTCATTGCGTGACCCAAACTCATAACCGCAAAACAGAGTATAATATAGATTCTCTGTGACCAGACGTTTGCAAAAGATAACCATCCCCAAATCATTTGACCCCACATTAAAATGAGACCAAATAACATGAGGAGAGCAGGCAAAACCAATTGTTTCCAATTGACCATAGCTTGAAGACCTCGATCGATCGAGTGCTGCTAGTATATACTAAAATATACTATTTAAAGATAGTATATACTTTGTTAATATGATATATACTAATATATTCGAAAAATGGCGATTTGTCGAAATAACTCGAATCAATCGTTATGAAAAATAAGTTATGTTGCTCGATTGTATATCGAAATATTTGCTTCAGAATTGACCTTATTAAACTAAAGTGAACTTGAAAAAACGAGTATATACTATCGTATATACTTTGCACAACGATTTTCCTTGATTGACTTAAGTAATTATTATGAAAATTTTATGTATTCAAAAATTTTAGATGAAGGATTTAATTATTTCATCGAATTCGAATAAATTTTAAATTTATAAAGAAAAAGGTCAGAAGTTAGAAAAAAATAAAGTATATATCAAAATATATACTAAATTTTGACCGAGTTCACATTTCGGTTCCATCCGGGAATTCTTATCTAATTCCCGATAAATTCCCTCCGGCAATTCATGATCAATTTTTTTTTATATAAACTTATATATTTTTTGTCGATCGAATCATTAAGTCGGCACTAATTTTTTATAAGTTTGCTTTTATATAGAAAAAAATCTAAAAAAAATAAAAATAAACTAAAAATGCAATAATTGAAAGAAGAAAAAAGATTATAATTTCTTAATAAATCCAGAATCGTTAATACATTCTCCCAATAAAACTAATGTCTTTATTTTATTGGATATGTATGACATAACTCTTTTATTTTCGCAGTATTGTTGATTTTCACAGAATAATTGATTTATCATTTCGATCGATATATTTTGTCTAAACGATATTATCGATCGAATTTTGTTAAGATTCCATCCTAAATGAATAATCAATGCTTCATTTTCTTCATCATCACTAATAAAAATAAAATCTTTGGGTTCTAAATTGAAAGTTTGATCCCTTTCTCGAGCTCTAATAATTATTTTTTGAGGTATTACTAATCCTGGTTGTTTATTTTTGAGCATTAATTTCGATTTTATTAATTCAATACCAGGAATGCGTCTAAAAAAAACAACTAAATTGAGTGATTTTGAATCAAAAAATAGATAGATGGATTCTAAATTTTGAAATCGTTTGATATATTTTTTTGGAATACTTGTTAAAAGCGAATATTTGCCTTGTTTAACAAGTTTGTAGCTATAAATCATATGATCACCTATTTCCAGATTTCGGCTTCAGTTGTATATTTCGTAGCACCATTTGATTTATCGGCCCTAATCCAACGTTCTGCAATCAATTTATTCAATATGTCTTGAGTTTTATTTGAATCTAAATTAAAAACTGTTGCAATTTCATCTCGTAAGAAATATGGTGATTTAGTTAAACTAAATTTTTTTACTACTAATTCCTTAATTTGTGAATAGAAATTGTTTGATTTTTCACGTTCTTCTTTAGATTTACCAGTCAATAACCGATCCATATCTATTGTGTTTGTGTTGTAATCGTATCCTAAATCAAACAAAGATTTCTTTACTAATCCTAATGCTAAATCAATATCTGATTCGATAACTTCATTTCTCAAACACATCTTCGCAGACGCTTCACTTAATCTGACAACCCCCTCCAAATTTCTAGGGAGCATGAATCCTTTATCAAATTGGCGAGCTTCAACATAAAAATTTTTGATTTTATCAATGAATTTTTCACTAATCTTGGGAAAGTATGTATTTTTTGCATACATAATATATTTTCGTAAAAATTCTGGTTCAAAGAAGTCTTGTTCTTCTAAATCTTTATTTAGAATTCCAACGTAATTGCATAGAATTTGAGTTGATATCTTTTTATCTGTTTCTAATTCACATTTATCCAAAATTATGAAAATTAAATCAAATCGACTAATAATTGCTGGAGGTAAATTGATATTTTCTCTCGGTGTCTTATATAAATCATATCTACCATCCTTAGGATTTGCACCACATATTAACGTAGTTTCACATTGTAACGTTGCAACAATACCCGCTTTTGCGATAGAAAAACTTAATTGTTCCATCACTTCATGCATTGCCCTTCTATCTGTTTCGTTCATTTTATCGAATTCATCGATCGCAGCTACGCCTCCACTCGCTCTTGGAATTGCTCCTGCTTCTAAATAAAAACCACCCATGCTTTTGTCATTTAATGCAGCACCAGTTAATCCAGCAGATGTTACTCCTTGACCAGTAGTATAAACATGTCTGAGTGCCAATTCACATGCTTTTTTTATGACTTGAGATTTTCCGGTAGATGGATCACCCATAAATAAAACATGACTAATATTTCTCATTCCTGGTCGTTTAGTGCCTCCGAATAATGCTAAAGCACTTGCTAATTTCATTTCAAAGTGACCAATAATATTAGGTGCAATAGATCGAGCAATTTTGTGTTGAATTCCTTCTTCTTTTGCAACTTCATGAAACAATTTAATATCTTCATCTGTGATTTCTTCAACTTCTTCAATAAATTCTCTTTCAATATTAATTGCATGAATATAGTTAATTAATACACAACTTTCCATTCCCTTTTCATTTCGTTCTGGTTCTGATCGAAAAATACCAACCAATTTTACATGATCGCCGCCTTTAACTCTACCAACTAATGTAGAATCCCATAATTTAATCGGAATTAAATATGGCAAATCATTGGGATTCTCTAAATCAGAATGTTGTTCTTGGATTTTGATCAATTGATAATCAATTCGTTTCGAATCAAGAGTTCGATATTTGAATCGATTTTTTGCTTTGTTTTCACAATTTGGATTATTACATTTTGATGGATATAATAATATATCACAGTCTTGAATTATATTCATTAAATTTCCGCATTCTTTGCATTCAAATACCGCATCAGTGACATATTGTTTGATCTTTCCTTCTTTTGATACAACTCCTTTAACATAAACTAAATGATCTACATCTCGGTCTCTTAACTGAGATATTTTTTTAAATTGAAGTGTTTTTGTTGAATAGAATCGAACATAATAACGATTATCACCATTTTGATTAAGTAATTTCGATTTGAACACATCAACACATTCTTCAATCGCAGAATCAGGATTATTTAATAGAAATTTTGCGAGTTCTGAATCATATTCATATAAATGATCAAAATCGATATATAGTTCTCGTTTATTTTCTAAAACGATATTATCTAATTGTGTTTTATATGCATTTATTCGGCGAATTGTTCCGTTGTCCTCAATGTGTTCTTCATATAGATCGATAAATTGTAAGAATTTTTCTTTGAAATCGTCCATTTTTTTCACCTATAAATAAATATTGTATAAAGATAATCGAATCATTCTGTTTAATTGAAAAAAGATATTGTCTTGTAAACCAATTAGATTTTCTTTGGCTCTATAATTGTAATCTATGTATATTCGTTTATGATTTAACAAATTGGGTGTGGATTTCATCATAAATGGTCTATTTTCAAGTATCGCTTGACAAAATCGGCAAGGTTTGCAATCAGAATACTCTACTTTTCTGAATTCTATTTGTGTTAATCTCCAGATTCTTTCCTTAAATGATTCAAAAACAGATTTAATCTCTTTCTGGTCATATTTATGGCAAAATTTTAAGAAAAAATCAAATGGAGAAATGCAAAACCAAGGAAAATCTCTCGAATCAAAGATTTGAAGAAAAGACCCATTTTTAGTCCATTTGAGAACCATTCTAGATGGAGACCATTCTAATGTAAATTCATTAAGAATTTTAACAGATTTTGGTCCCAATGTTGAAATTGTTGTTTTAAATGTTATCATTTATTAGTTCACTTGGCCAATTTTATTGTTGGTCAAGACTTGGACAAGTTTCTAATGGATATCGCTGGGTCCATTTAATTCTTGTCCAAGAACTTGACCATGTTTTCGTTTGTTCTAATTAAAAAAATTATCATTCTAATATATCTTCAAATTTGCAATTAATTCGCTTAAACAATGTTTTATTGGTATTTCCGCAATAGCAAGACTCTGGATATTTTATTATTTCCAGATTTTGAGGAACCACACTTATTGAATAGCATACCAAACATTGATATTCTATTTCTGTAATTCTTTTACGAGTCATTTTAAATTCTCCTTAATCATCACAACAATCATTTTCTCCGGCAATGCAATACCCATTTTTATTAAATTGGCAATCATTATCATCACAAGCAGAATGCAAATCATCATCAGATTCATCTACAAATAGATGATCGTTGTCTTCATCACAATCTTCATCAATTCGATTTCCATGTTCATCATAAAACATATTATCACCTCGCATTTTCATTATTTAAAAAAATCATTATATGGAAAATATTTATCATATATTTCTTTGCGATTTTCTAATTGCTTTAATCGCTTTAGATATCGTTGCTTATTTACTGAACCAGGTATCTGATTCAAAATTAAACATCGTTGTTCTTCATTTGCACCTAATTGTAGCATCTCGGTGTTGTATGCATCTCGAAATAAATGTGGATGGGGATCCAGTTTGATATTCATTCGTTTGTTTATTGATTCCCCCCACTTTTTTAGATGAAGTCTGTAGGCCTTATCTGTTAATTTAAACAGATGTTCTTGTTCTGGATTAATCTGTTGTATTTCTGATATATAACTCTCCAGAGAGCGTTTGAATTTTGGAGTAATAAAATAAATATTGTTTTTTCCTAAGTTTTCGGTCTCTTTTTCATCAGTTATCAAATAACGATCATCCAAATGAATATTTTTGATTAAGAGATTAATTGCACCCCCAATTCGCATAGATGTTGTTGCAATCAATCCCCAAAATATGTAATCTTCAAAATTGCGTTCTCGAAAATATCTCAAACAATCATAAACATGGATTTTGTAAAAAGGTGTTTCTATCCGGGATGTTCCTGTGTCTGAAAATTTCACTTTATCAAAAACATCATCTAAATCTAATTTGCATTTTCGTTTGGTAATATTTCGATTTCTACGAATCCAATCGAGATATTCTTTCAAATTATTGATATAACGAAATTTAGTATTTTTACTCGCATCCAATCCATTTATTCTCTCAAAATAATTTTCAAAGACATTTTGTTTAATATTGAAAATATCTTTAACCAGGATATTTTGTTCTTGAATGAAATTAAAGAAAAATTCGATTCTCAATTTCACTTTTCGCTGATAACTCGGTTTTCCTATTGTTCTTAAGTATGATTCATCAAATTCTAACACTTAAACCACCTCAATTGTATGTCTTGTTCGACTTTCCCTATATTTCGGAGATTTGCCAATACTTTCAAAATAATTTTGATATTTTCACCAGGTAACTTTTCTCCAATCTGGTCTAAAAAAAGCGAATTATTTTCTAATATTTTCAAAATCTTCTCTTCAATTGGTAATTTATTAGAAATTTCAAGCTTAGCAATCGAATCGAGATTTTGATCTCGGTTTAATTCATAAGAATTATTAACATCTCGAACCATTTCCTGTAATTGATTGATAACTGTCAATAATTCTGTATTTTGGGTAATTAATGATTCAAATTGTGGGAGGTTTGTCAAATTCTCTATTCGGACTAATCGATTATAACAGTAATCTAATCCCAATTGTCTGAGGAAATTAGAAATACTATTTCCTTGTTTATCTGCATTCGATTTTAACAAGGTTTTCTCTTGAGTAGAGACAACGACTTTTATGATTTCATCCCGGACCATTTTACATCACTAATTTTAAACCCAATTTTTTCATTCCATCATTTATTAAACCCAATTTGGTATGAATATCTCGTTCAATTTGGCGATATTGTTCATATAGAATATCCAATTTTTCCATTTCTCTATCTTCATTTTTTGGTTGTTGTTTTTGTATTGCTAAAATATCACTTCACCCCATTTTTCTAATATTTTATTTTTAAATTCTATTGCAGCAGAATTGTAATCACGAATCCCACGTTTAGGAATAAATCCGATTATTTGAAATTGATTTAGGATTCGATTTGCTTCATTAAGAATCGCAAAATGATGTCTTGCACCGATATAGAACAAATATTTTCTATTTTCGTTTGCTTTTTTGAGTTCATTTAGGAAAAATCCTAATCTTCGGATCAATTGCCACCTATCATTTATTGTTAGTTGTGTTGGTGGGTAATCATAATTTGGACAAAATGATTCCAATTGATAGGGAATTATTGTTTGTGGTTCTGAAATTATGATTTTTTCGAATTGTTCATCTTTGGTAATTGGTGATAAATAGCAATGGGTTCTGGATTTGGAAATTGGTTTTTTACTCGCACATGGTAGGAATATAACAATTTTTTCTGTTTGAAAATTAAATTCTGTCATTACTTTCACGAAAAATGCTTGATTTTGAGCAGAATAAAAATCTGCATTATTTTCAATATCAACAAACCAGGATTCCATCATAGCATTTCACCCCATTTTTCGGTTTTGATATAATTTTTTAAATAAAATAATGCGACTTTTTGAATGTAGCCTAACGCAATATGTCGCATTTCTTTCATCGTAATTTTTTTATCGATAATACACGGAATTGGAAATGTCTTCACTGCAAATTCTACATCTCTAACTGAAATAATCCTTCTATTCTCATTTCTTTTTAAATCCCAACAGAAATGAAAGATTTGTTCAAGATATTCTCGAATTCTCTGTCCTTTTTTCGGATCTTCTATTAGCCATTTGCGACCAAAATCAACATAAGTGCAGCCTTGATTACATCCTTTCCATTTCCATGAATAGATACAAGGAAAATTTGGACAATCTGGTCTATATGTCATATTTACTTCAACTCTTCTCTAACTTGCATTAGGATTGTTCCTAACCAATTGCGACCTTTTCCTTTTTTGCCAATTCCCCAGAATGCATCGGATTTCGAATCTTCAATTAGGGTTTTTCCAGATGTCGCAATCAATTTCTCATTGAGTTCTGCATTTTGACCAAATTTTGCTCGAACCACGGCTTTCATTCGTTCGACTTTTTTTGAGTTCCAATCCGGAGTAATATCAAATGCGAAAATTCCATGCGAAATAATTGCGACTAAGTGGGTTTTTGGTGCCGTCATGACCCAGTCTGCGATTTGATTATCTCGAAATTTGCCATATTGATATGCATGTTCTGCAGTTGGGAATATTTTGTCTTCAAATTGAATTTGGGATGGATATAAATTACTCAAAAATCCATATTCTCCTGTTGCTCGATAAAAACGAATTGAATGAATATTCACTCCTAAAAATCTGTTAAAAATTTCTTGTGAGTTAGATTTCTTCAAGAGATTCATGAGTTGCTTTGAATCTGGAATGATTGGTTGAGTATTTACCAAAATCTCTAAATTGGTCAATTTTCCAGAGTCTAATTTCGAAATATCATCGGTTGGATTACTACATGGAACAATTTCGATTTCTGATAGTTCACAATTTAACTGATCTGTGATCTTTTTAAAAAATCGACTCTTTACTTTCGAGACACAAGTTTCAACAAAATAGATTCCATCATTTCGGAAATCTAACGATTTCGAATTATAAGTATAAAATATCTTCTTGTTTGCCATATTTTTCACCTATTGCCAATCAGTTAACGGAAAAGACCCTGGAATCCCTTTTTTGGATTCATATAATTGTCGAATCTGATGTGTTCCTCGCTCTTCAATTAAATCAATTGATGGATATCCCCAACGATAATATTTTGAATCTACTTTTTTCCAATCGTTCAAATCAAAATCATCATTAATCTGTTCTTTTGCTTGGTCTATATTGGGTGTTGCATTTTCTCCATATACAAAGATAATGCCTTCAAAATACAACACAATATCCCCATTTTGATATTTCTTCATGGATCTTCTCTCCCTAAATTTGAATAACTATCAAATGGATGGAGTGCAAATGTTGCATTTCTTAACGCAATTTTTTCAAAATCATCATCAATTTTACTCTGATTCTTTGATTTTTTGAGTTGAATTTGATATTTCTTTCGAAAACTATCTTTAAACTTAACTTGTGGATATTGCTTTGCTTCATTATAGATTTTCAAATAATCAAGCTTAGGTGCATCTTTCGAATAATTCATTGCTCCAATCCATATTTCCCCAGTCACTTTGCAAATTGTAACTAAATTTATTAACAAATGTATTGGATCTTCTAATAATGGTTCGCATGAGATTGATACTTTGAATCCATAACGTTTAGCAACTTCAATACACTGCATTCGTTCTATTGGTGAAGGTGCTCCTGGTTCATAATATTTTGAAATTTCTTCTGTTTGTGAAGTTATAGTAAATCGAAATTCGATTCTATCATTCATTGATTTTAATCGATGACTTATCTCAGCAATACATTTCAAATGTGGTTTAGTCACAATTAAAATGCTATTTCCTTTGATTGCTAAATTCTCGATGACTTGAATACAATCCATCAGATTTGATGGAGTAATGTCATGAGAACTTGGGAACATAATTTTCCCATATCGTTTTTGATAAGCTCGACACACTTTATCTTTATTCACAATAGGGATTTTCCATGATTCTTCTGTTGCTCTTTTGAATCGGATCGCCATTTTTTTTGCATAGCAATATTTGCAATTGTGTTCGCATCCAGTCTGGATGTTAATATTTTGATCAGCCCACTCATGGGTTCCTGATTTACCTTTTTGGTTTGAGTTCATTTTCTCAATCATTCTGCTCACTCTCTTCTGGTTCCATAATTTCTTCTGCTTCTTGACTTAGCCTCGACAAACATATATAACAGAACGCAACTAAACGCACCCACAGTAAATCTCCTAATTCATCGTTGGAATCCATAGACCAGATCATTATGAGATTGAAGCTACAAATGCATAGAGTTATTATCAAGACATGCCATTGCTCGATTTTCTGATACTTATACAAAAATATCCCAACAATCCATCCAATATTTAAAAACAAATCGCAGAATTGGCGTAATTTCTTATTTCTCTGGTTTTTTCCATGTAATTCTGATCCCATTATTCATCAACCTCGATCCCAGGAGAAATATATCCCCGATTTTTTCCTTTTTCGATTATTAATAATGGTGTGTTATCTTTTGCAATTGTAAATTGAATCGAAATAACTGATTCTGGATTTGAATATTCTTTGAATAAATCTAATTCTGCAAATAATTGAAGGATATGTCTAATTGAATATTTTCCAATCAATTTTCTGTCTAATTTGGCTAATTCCGATTTTACATCAGTGGTCTCAATTGCGATATAATGTTCTGGATCTAATCGCACTTGGTTTTCTTTATTGATTTTAAAATTAACTGTAAATGTCTCTTTTACGAATTTATGAAGGATATTCTGGAATCGTTCATTCTCTTCTTGGAGATCATGCAATTGATCATCATCATCGCACTCAATTTCTTCTTCATATTCTTCTTCAATTTCGTTTTTATCCGCCATAATCATCTCTCTCCCATAATCTTTCTGTGTGTTTACCCAAAATCTCATCATATGCATATTTTCCAATGACTGCGATTTCTTCATATGGAAATTCTTCTAATGTGTTTACAAATAACCCCTCATTGGTAAATTTGCACTCCCATGAAGGAATCTCATGGAAAATGCGATCATCTGTGAGAATAATAAAAATATGTGTCATTTTTATCACTCAAATTCTCCAAAATCTGGAATATGATGTTTACAGATATATTCATGACTATCCAAATCTTTGAAAAGTTCGCATTCTAAATTGGGGGAATAGCATGGATCACTTTTTTCATCTTTCAAATGTAAATTTTTACAATTGAGACAACATTTGACTGTTTCAAAACAATTCCCTATCTCTGTAATTGCTTGAGATGTAGAAATTGCGATAAAAGATTTGAGAATTTCATAAATATATTGTCTTACGTTTGGAATATGATTCCAATTGGATATAGAATCATAAACATCATTAAGTATATCTTCAAAAGTCATATCAGAGTTATTGATTTCTACATGACATCTTCTGTAGGATTCATAATCACATACATAAATTTGTATTGGACCCTGTTTTTTATAAGATTTAATTTGTAATCGAAAATCATAAGTAAGCGATATAATTGTATCAAATTCTTTTCGTTTTTTCGTCCAAACACGATATTGGATAACTAACCAATCATTACTATCATGTAATTTTTCCAATGTTACAAAATAAATCTTGAATTTTGATTCTTTAATTTTAATTTTTGTAATTAAATTATCAATTTTTGGTTCTAATTGTGACATCTTTTTTCTCTCCAGTTAATGCTTTTCATATTATATTGAATTCTTCACGACAAAACGGACATACTTCAAATTTTCGCAAGAAGGGTCTTAAATCTACAACTCCATTTTCGATCGAATATGATTTATATCCATATCCCATGAAATCTCTAAATGCTCTGCATTCTTTTCCATGTTTTTTTAATTTTGTTTCGATTTGTTTATTCCCTTTATCGATTTCTTTGAAATATTCAATGGCTTCTTCATCATCTTTGAAATCTTGTTCGGTCCGTTCAGTCATAGAGATACACGTAAAATATTTATCCCATTGTTCAAACGGAATTTCAAATTCATCTGGTAATTTCTTTTTAATCTTAGATTCTTCAATATATAGATGATCGCCGCGATTCTGACATTGATAATGTAAATTTCCCGCAATAATGTCCATTTTCTTTAATTTTAGCATTGTATTGGTTGCCATTTTTTATTCACACTCTATTTTTGCTCTTTTTTGATGGGTTTAACTTCTTCAAGAGTGATAAGAAAAATTCTCTCCCCAAATTTGTATCTGGATTTTGACTCTCCTTTATCGAATTTCTCAATGAGAACTTTCATAACTTTCTCGACAAGAGTCTCGGTTAATGCATTTCGAATGCAATTCAACCCATCATCACTTTCTTCAATTTTCGATTTTTTCTTTGACATTTTTCTTTCTCCTGTGGGTGATAAAAAAATTTGAAAATTCTCCGGATTAAGCTTTTAATTTTTCAATTGCTTGTTCGTAAAATTTGGTTTTTTCGTTGATGTGTGAAATCAAATGCTCAACAGATTCATTCATCGATTGCACTTTGACCAAATGCTCTTTTGGGTGTTCTTTCATTTCTTCTAATAAACTCTCTTCATCGTTAATAGCATCTTCTAATGTATCGTTTATTGCAGAAATCAACTCTTTATTTAATCGGATTTTCGCAGTATAACGAGCAATCTTCAATTCTGTGGTGTCTGCAACGGCAAGGCTTTCCAAGAGTTCATAATTATTGCTCTTAATCAGTTCAGCAACAATCATCGCTTCTAAACGAGCATCTTCAGATGCTCGATGGGGTTCCACTTCTTTAATTTTCCAGAAGTTGAGACATTCTTGAACCTTAGGCCATTTGTATCCACGATGACTCGGGATTCTCAAAATATCTGTTGCGATCGGCATTGGATCCTTACCCACTCGAGTAATTTTAAATCCTCGAGATTCCAACCATTTGAAGTCAAATCCTTGATTATATGCAATTGTTACATATGAATTCAACAATTTCTGGAATTCTTCTTTGATACCCTCAATTGTAACCCCTTCTTGGTCGACTTGCTCGGGAGTTAAATCTGAATTATAAAAGATCCATGCAGTCCGGTTAAAGTCCGATTTTTCTTTGATGACTTTATGGAACTTTTTCTCAATTTCCAATGTCTTGGAATCGAGGATTACAGACCCAATTTCGACAATTTCCCCATCTCTGGGTTCGAGAGCAGTAGTCTCGATATCTAATACCATGATTTTCAACGTTTTTTCCTCCGTTTTTTGATGGTGTTTTTCATGATCTTTTTTTGGATCATGAGAGCTCCAGGACCATCTCACCTGTGATCGAACTCTCGGTTTTTTTTCCTCGAATTGGGGAAAAATTAAACGAGTCGATCGTAAAAAAATTAATTCCAACCGTCTACAATCATATATTTTGCAAAATCGGACCGATTTTTAATTAAGGGTTTTAGAATGAATAGAAGTTCTTTAATCGAAATTTCCCAAGGCATTATTTTTACCATCTCTTCAATTTTGATGTTGTCAACTAATGCTTCTCTCAATCGCTTGGCAATTTCGGGAATACTTTGATAATATTTCTTCATTTCATCGGTCAATTGAACATTTGAATCATATTTGATTGCCATAACGATATTGACAGAAATTAATCGCCCATTTCGAATCTGTTCGACTTCAATTTCCCGCATAGATAATTTTTCTGGAGATTTTAGATTTGGTGGCATTCAATTTCATCTCCATCTTGAAAATCATTAAATTCCTTTAATGCTCGAGTATATTCGACAATCATTTCATATGCTTCAGTGTTTGATGTTTGAAATGCAATTACTCCTTTGCCTATATCAAACCCCCCAAAATGTTTCAATCGATCTACAAACATTTTCTCAGAGTCTTGGCAAAATGGACATATAAACAATAAATCAACCAAATTCTGATTTACTGTTTGAGATTTACCTATTTCTAAATCACACAAAATGCATTTTGTCAATTTATTTGAGAGATTAATGCGTTTTTTGATATCCTTTTTCACATATTTTTTATAAACAATCTCTTGATCCTGGTCTCTCTTTCTTCTAAGTTGTCGATTCATCTTTTTTCACCCTATTTTTCTCACAATTTTCCGGTTTATCTAAAAAACACAATTTACGAGTAAGTCTGCAATAGCATTGAACTGAATTCGCAACATAGAGATGCTCACAGAATTTTACTGCTGACAAAATTCACACCCCTGTTTATTACAATCTGAAATTTGTTTTTCCACAATCAAGCAATTTGGATAATCTCTTATCAAATCCTTTGGAATTCCAGTAGTGTGAAATCCACACTTTTTGCAATATCCATAATATTCTAAACCAATTTTATGGATGGTCTGAATATAGACAAATTCATGATCGCAATATTTGAAGACTTCATCTGTTTGCTCTGCATTAAATCGTTTGATAATATCCCGAATTTGAGCAATGCTCTTCTTAAAGAATTTAGATGTCTCATCATATGAATTCGATTTGAGATATTCAACTAATTGGTGTTCTTTTTTGGTTAGCTTAGTAAACAATTAGATCATCTCCAGGAATTCTGTAACTCTCCGTAAAAATCGGGCAAATCCTTTAGGGTCCGAGATTTCTTTCTTAACCAAGATTTGTAATTGGGGTTTTTTCAATCGTCTCATATTCTCTGGGAGATTTCCATGTGCAATCAAAAATAATGCTCTTAATCCTTCATATGGAATTTCTTTAGAACCTTCATTTTCCGGAATAATATCGATTGTGGTAGTGGTAGTGTTTTTGGTAGTGGTAGTGGTAGTGCCACCTTTATCGAGCTCTAAATTTTGATCCTTATCTTTAGTGGTAGTGGTAGTGTTTTTGGTAGTGGTAGTGGTAGTGCTACCTTTATCGATTTCCCACCTTTTTTTAATTCGAGTAATTTGACTCGGAGATGTGCTATATTTCTCTTGTGCTTCTGCATAAGAGTGACCATCTTCTAAAAATTCCATGATTTCTGTTTCTCTGTCAATATTTCTGCTTCTCGGCATAATTATTCACCAAATAAATATGTTTGATAACATTCTGGATGACATTCGCGGACATGTGCTATAATATTCGCAGTTTTGGAGTCACAATATGGACAAATATCTGCGAGTGTTGATTGGTTTTCGATATCTCGTTTGGAGACATAAAAAATTTGTTTGCCAGGGTGATATGTTCGCATATGGAGATCCATTTCACCCACTTTTGTTTTACAAATTGGACAAAATAAGGCGTGAATTTGTTGTTCGTGATAGAGTTCGCTCATTCTATGTCCACCTTACCCATAGATTGTCCTTTTTTACAATCATTTCTTCTTTTTCCAGTTCGATAAGTGCTTTCAAGATCACTTCTTTGGGTATAATTGGCACTTTAACTGCAATTTGCTCTAAATTCGATGGATTTTTCTCGAGTATCAACAAAAGAAGATCATATAACGAGATATCTTTGATTTCCCCGAAATTTGCATTCTCACTATGAAATCCCAATAAATCTACTACATTTTTCTCTTTTTTTAAGAAATCTCGAATCGCTAACCTAATTGCTTCTGATCTGGATGGGACCATCCCAAGTTCTTGTAATTTATCGATATTATTCGCGAAGATCTCGGGGAGTGCAATTGTCACATTTTTCATTTTTTGTCGTTCGAGCATAATCTCACCATTACTTTTTCACTAATCGAAATGTTTTGTATTCTGGGATTCCATTAGAGGCACTCCCGAGAGGAATTTGCACAAACAAATTTGGATCGACATCCGGTTGTTGAATCACAGGGTCGGATTGAATGGTTGTTTTGAAATTCGAAAATGATTTTGCTGACTCTAATTCATGAATTAGAAAATCTCGGACTGCAACTCTCACTAATTCAGAACGAGATGGATAGAGTGCATTTTCTCCAACGAGTCCATCAATCATTTTGAGATAAGTAACTGGGAGATTTACAGTAATTATTTTCATAGATCCCACTTCTCCTTAAAACAACACGTTTGATGTCCCGCACTTGTTTTAGGACAATCTGGATTAGCAATCCCAATTTTCCAGTTAATATGAATATGAACACATTTTAGGCATTTCCAGATTTCATAGACAAACCATCGATACCAGAAAGTGTCAATACTGACTTTTCTCTTTCCGATCAACAATGATATCGTTAATTGTTGCTTGGATGGTTCTTTTTTAACAATCATATCATTTTTGATGGGTTCTTCAGCATCAATTCTTCTAACTTCTTCAAAAACAGAGACAATCTCTTCTAATGGAACAATACGATTAAATTGTGGACACAAAACATTTGAACACACATATCGCATTGAATAGAGATTGCCGTTTTCTTTGAGAACTCCCCGACATGATTTATGTAATCGCTTTTCGAACAAATAATGGTCCGAGACTGCGATGGATTCGGGAATTTTGGCGTTAAGTTCGGTAGTCACTTTTTTTCACTCCGATTTAATACTTTTTTGGGGATTAACTCCCCTGGGCATCATTCTCAGCTCGTGATGAAAGTGATCCCCAGGATAGTTGATCAAGAAAAAATTATCGAGATTCGATTTCGGTTTGCACCAATTCTTGAACTTTCTGTAAATGTATATCATCGAGATGTCGTAATACCGCAGACATATCTTTGAATAACTTCTCTTGCTGTTGTTTTCGTAGTATTTCCGCAGTTTCTTGTGCATGTCTTAATTCGGACTGATTCATACTATTGCCTCCGGACAAGCTAATTTTTTGAGATAGAAAATGCGTTTAATTGTGGTCAGTCGATTGTTTGCATATGGAATTCCCGACAATAGTGTTAGTTCATTCAATCCAGTTACAAATTCTTCATGAGAATTGACTGTGAATTGTCCATACTCAACATCTTTTTTCAATAATTCAATGGACATATCACAAATTTTCTTATCGGACCAAGAGACAATTTGCACAAATCCAATTGGGATGGGAATCTCATTTACAACTAACATAATCCAACCCATCGAACCTATCTCGATATCATGCTCTTTTGCATACTTCAACGAACGAATTGTAGTCAATTCATCATCTAACAATTTTTTGTAGGGATGAGAAAACTTGAATAACACAGGATATTTCGAATTTCGATATAATTCTCGAATATTCGTTTGAGATTTTTCTGAAGTTGCGATCATTTTAGCAACTCCTTCTTTATCATTTGAATTCGTTCGATGAATTCTGCAATAGAAGTGTAATCTTTAGGGTAATAACGATGATTTATTGCATTAAGATCAAACAATCTATTTCTGAACGACACAGTTCGCCAATCTACAAACCATTTGTCTTCATCAAATCCCTTTACCATCCAAATAAATGGTCTCCCACTTTTAGTTTTGGACCAATTCGTAATTTCCGAAATTAGTTTGTCCAACCATTGTAACTGAAATTGAATTGTTTTTTGTTGTTGGACCATTTTAATACCATCCTAATTTATGTTGAAATTCTCGAACTTTAGGATTGGACCCATCATAAGTGAGAATCCCTGGAATGACTTTCCCACCACGATTTTCTGGAGAATAATAAGCATGATGAATTCCCAATTCTGCAAGTATTTTGTTTGCATAATCGAGATAGGATTTAGATGAATTTCGTATTGTGCGAATCATCGATTAACACTCCGATTTCTGCGATTTTCGATGTATTTTTTCGTAAGTGCGATTTCTTTCTTCAGCAATTCGAATTCATTAATATAGTTGCGATAAACCCACTCGGCCCCACACATCTCATATGATTTTGGTTTGCGATATTTTTCGACTAAACCCAAAGTAATTTCAATGCTATATACTCGTTCTTTAAGGGTGAATTTGGTGGGTTGGAATAAATCATACAATCGCAATTCCAGAATCTTAACGATTTCTGCTTGATCACCAATATTGAAAAAAATATTGCGATTGAAATAACTCGAGTCAACATCGATTGCTTTACACAAGACCACTTATTGACCCTCCAATTTTTTTTTTTTTAGGTCCCGAACTGCATCTCGAATGATTTCAACCATACTTGTATAGCCGAACTCTGGAGATAGCAGTGGTTTTATATTCGTTTTCACGAAATTTTTATCAATTTTGAAAGTGACCGATTGAGACAATTTTTTCACCGATATTTAGGTTATTATTACCTAAACATAGGATATATTTTTTGACTTAAAAATGTTTAGGTAAATATTATGTAAATTTTACCTAAACAGAATCATTTTTTATGTAAAAATTACCTAAACAATGTTATGAGCAAAGAATCGAAAGCTCGAACTCAAAGTCGTTACGTTACTTTCAAACTCACAAAAAAATTTGTAGAAGAGACAATAGATCCTATTTTTTCTGTTGGAAAATTCGATACGAGAGCAGAAATCATTAAACAAGCCGTTCGAGACTTTTATGATAAAAATATTACAGAAAAGAAGTCTTAAAAAGACAATAACACTTCTTCTCGATCTTGTAATATATGCTCGATCTCCTTTAATTGAACCCCTTCTGATATAATCCCTAATAAAAAATGAATAATTCGCAATTCTGCGATTTTTTCGTCACTATTTTGTGTTTCTTTTTTTGCCATTTGTATCATCTAAAAAACTTTTTCTTTGTTTTTTGATTTTTAAGAATAATTTCTCTTATCCTTGATAATAAATAGTCCGACAAAAAAAGAAAGCCCACCAATGAATTTCTATATTTCATGAAAATGGCAAAATTGCGAAGAAAATTTCCATTCTGTCAATTTCGGAAGAAACTATTTATACAACAAAAACGAAAGGAAAATCACCAATATGGTGAAAAATAATGGTAGTGCCTTGCTCCCAATGTGGAAATGATATCAGCAAATTCTTCAATAAATATGTAATGGGAATTTGTGAGAACTGTAAAAAAGCATATTGTCCTCGTTGTATGCAGTCGATTAAAGGGGGAAAATGTCCTTCATGCAATCAACCCTTAACAAAGACAAAATCGATGATGAAAGAGACCCCGGAAAACTGGAAAACTCGACCCTGTCCAAAGTGCAATAAAAAAATTACATTAACTTCTAATTTTTGTGATGGGTGCGGATATAACTTTAATCCATCTGATAATAACTCGAAATCTGGAGGATCATGGAAAAATAAACTTATAATGATATTAATTGGTGTTATTGCAATTGCAATCGTTGTTTTAGTATTGGTTTTATAAGATTAGAAAAGTTGCCCACAAATCTATTCATGTTTTTTGCGTTATTTTTGAGAATCACACACATCACCTGTTTGGATCAAGGATGGATCCATCAAAAAGTTTAATCCGGATTTCGATCGATCTTATAGATACATTAAAAATAAATATTATTTCGGAGTAAATTTATGGGAAAAAAAATTAGAACCCAATTCTCTCAAGGAAAATACTTAAAATCTTTTTTTTCTTGTTTATTTCTCTTTACATCCCGTAACGTTGCCTTCAAACAGACATATTCATCAAGAGTCAATGGACATGATTCTATAATCTTTCCATTTTCAGATTTTTCGATAATGTATTCGATCATATAATTCACAAATTTTTGATTTTATTGATGGAAATTCACATCAAAGACAATAACAGGTATATCAATAAAAAACTCGATAAATTTACCTATAATTTTGGACTATTGTTTAAATATCATTCAATATATACGATAATTTTTAATTCAAAATTAAGAAAAAATATATTACTTATATACGTTTTCGTATCATACCTTCTAAATTTTTCTTGGGTTGATAATAGTCCATATATATTGAAAATAATTCATGGAACAAATCTTTCATACAATTGGTTAATTTGGTATTATCTTCTCTTTTTAATAAGAATGAAGATAAGATAGGTTTTGCCAAATGATTTGCACAGATTTTTGCTTCTAAATTATTATAGATTTTAAAATCTAAAATATCTTTACAAAATATCTCTCCTAAATCTCTCCGATATTGATTTTCATATCCTTGACAGATTAAATCATCTTCATGAGGTTGATATTTTGGATAGTTAGTCAACAAATTCAATATAAATTCAGATCGATTAGAATAATAAACAAAAATTGCGGATGTGGAATTATCCAAAGGAAATGCATTTTCTCCAACTTGAATTTTTGTCACAATAGAATGATTTTTATCTTCTATTGATTGACGAATAAAATTTTCATAGAAATAATCCCAGATTATTGGATCTTGAATAAATTCATCAAATCCAAAATTTGGTTCAGGAAAGAAATATTGGATTGAGATATCAGCGATTTTTTTTGGATGAGCTTCTAAAAGTAAAATCCCATTAAGCGATAAATCTTTTTGTTTATAGTAAAAAGTTTGAGAAAATTTAATTTCAATAGATTTTCCCCCACTTTCCTTAAGATTATCTTCTAATTCATTTACTTCAAAGACTTTCTTTTCGATTGGTCTTAATGGAGGACCATTCCATCGTAAATATTGATCAATAATTATCTCTTTTACAGGATGGCGAATGGTTTGAATTTCCTGTAATAAAATCATAAACAATTCATGTGTGGCCTTTTTATTAGTTGTTCCATAAAATAATCCCATATAATTCACTCCTTATATCCAAAGATTATAAAATCCGATACTTTGAGAGGTTGATTTTTATCTATTTCCCATATAATTTTTCGATGATCGATTCTATAAATACCTCGAAAGATTGATTCATTCTGATATATAAAAACCAATCCCCGTATTTCTTTTTTTGGAATTTGATTACATTGATAATATTGTTGAATAATGGTTATAGACTCTTCGAATTGCTCTAAAGCATGTTCAAAATTACTCCTTGTTTTTGCTTCTATTAAAAATAAGAGATAGCTATCATATTCTATTATAAAATCGATCCATTTTTGTTTGGGATGATATATCCCTTTTAATTCACTCCCACGATAGACTTGAACCCTTTTTTCATCAATTATTTTATATTTTTGAAGATTTTGTTCTGTTAATTTATGAAGAAAATCAATAACTCCCAACACATTGTCCTTTGTCTCAGTCGGTCCTGTTTTTTCGTTAATGACAAATCACCAATCTATCGGACATTAGGCGTTATAATGTATTGAATAATTATCGATTTGGTCTCTAGAATACATTTCAACAAACCCCCATCTGATATTTCCAAATTAAATTGGTCAGATGCACTTAACAACGGTAAAAGATGAAGAAAATGTTTGGATTGAAATTCACGTTTGATTTCTTCTCCGAAAACATCAGAGGAAATTCTTAATCTATTACTATATTTTCCCTTAAAAGAAAAAGCCGAACATATTAATTCGTTTTCTTTCCATCTAATTTGAAAACTTTCACTAAATATATTTACATCTTTCATCAAATCTGCAAAAATATCCTTATCTAACTTAGCAGAATTAAGGATTTTAAATTCAATCGGATCTACGATTTGATTGAGGTCTTGTTTCGAGAAATTAATTGAAAAATTTCTAAATTCACCAATAGATAACATAATTTCATAATTTGTATGGTATGTTATGGTTAGTTTGTCTTCATGATTCATTCTTTTAATGATTGCATCTAAGATAGGAACAGAAAAAGACCCACTTATTAAATTTTCAAATATATATTTAACACATCCCGATCTTGGAATTAATACTTTATAATAAGAAGATTTGCCGAAATCGAATGCCGAAAATAATATCCCATCTTTATTTATGATAAAAATACATTCTTCATCATTTACATTCTTAAGAAAAGACATTAAATTCTTTAATATATTATTTTCTTGAATTATTATTTCTACCATATACATTATTGTTTAACACTGAAATTATTTAATATTTCTTCGAGTAGATATCGTAATTTTGACAAGCCGAAGAAATACCTTCAAATCTATCTTTTATTGTGGTTTTTTTAGGAATCACAAATCTTACCTGTTCGGATTAAAGCTGGATCCATGATTTTTTCTTACGGGATAAAACTCCATCTGAAAGATATTGCAAATGATCTAATTATTTTCGAGTTAAGATCTTGGATAATTAAGAAATTGGAAAAATGGTTTAAATATCGTTCAAACAAATCATGAAAAAAATTAGTTGAATGAGAAAAAAGGTTAATTTTGAGTAAACATCGTGATAACTCGTTGAAGATCATAAATGATAAACGAGACACCTAAATAAATACAATAATCTGCAACATATTCAAGCAATACATGATTATTGATAACAAAATACATAATTATCCCAAGCATAACAAAGATTATTCCATATAACCACCAGTCTAAGCCAATTTGAGATAATAATGCATCTATAATCATATATATAATTGTATAGACAATCGCAAATTGCACTAACGCACTCAAATGATGCTTTTGATTTTCTTTCATTGTGTTTTTCACCCCTTTCTGATTTAATATGGTCTAGTATATACCATATTTTCTTAGTATATACTAG
>Ga0209800_10001332_pt1 | contig 26703 bp, 23 predicted proteins | sample Higcelweek8metaG_FD_187174 | JGI IMG/M metagenome (GOLD analysis project Ga0209800, IMG submission 187174) | Freshwater pond sediment microbial communities from the University of Edinburgh, under environmental carbon perturbations - High... | ecosystem: Environmental > Aquatic > Freshwater >...
CTTTTTGATGCAAATTACGCAACATATAAATGCGTTAAATGTAATTTGCAGGTATTTATTGAACAATGTGTTTGTATTGAATGGTATTCGAAAATTGACCAGTTATTTTTTTGGAATCACCTAATGTATTTAATTTAATAAAAATTGAAAATTACTACAATGTCATTATATCAAAATATTTATAAATTATTAAGGAGAAATAACTATGCTAGAAGAGAAAATGCTTGAAAAAAAGGTTTGGGCTGTGATTGGTGCAAATCAAGACAGACAGAAATACGGAAACATGATTTATCGTAAGCTTAAAGAAAAAGGGTACGAGGTTTATGCTGTAAATCCAATGTATGATTCTGTTGAGGGAGATATATGCTATAAGGATTTATCTTCATTGCCGAAGGTTCCAGAAGTTCTTGATATGGTTGTATCACCCAAAAGAGGGAGACCAGTCTTAGAAGAGGCTGCTAAATTAGGTATAAAGTATATTTGGCTTCAGCCTGGAACTTTTGATGATGACCTTTTAAAGAAGATTGATGAGCTTGGCCTTGAGGCAGTTCAAGCTTGTGTGCTTGTTGCAACCCTGTAGAAATTATAATTTTAGGTGAATAATATATTAAATACGATTAATCTATTACATTTATCTATCTGCTAAATGTAAGATTAATAATGAATTTAATATAGTAAAGTGGAATTGCAAAGATTGTATCATCTGGGAGCAAAGGTGCTATCTTAGGGTATCGATAGTAATATTTCAATCATGCCTTAATGAGTAAAAAATAGGGTAATACTTTAAAAAGCAGAACCCAATGTGGAGAAACCACAAAGGTTCTGCTTTTTCGTATGCTTTAAAATTACTGCAAAGGGGCTTGAAAATTCTGAGCTTGCTGATTTTGAATGTTCTGTTTTCCTTTTTCGGTGTATTCAGCTTCTTTAGGACATATCATGTACAAAAGCTGCTGTAATTCACCAACATGCTCTCTTTCCTCATCTGCAATGTGGTATAAAATCTTCTTAACTCTTTCATCATTTGTAGCTATTGCATGAGCTTCATAACCTATGATTGCTTCAAGCTCACCTGCAATATCTATACGAAGAGCCTGAGCCAATTCTTCGTTTGACATCTGTCTTGGAACGGTTGCTACAAATGGGTTACCTATAATCGCCATATAAACACATCCTTTTTTTATATATTATTTGCAGGATATAGATTTCTATGCACTTGAATTTCTTATGAAAATATTAAGAAATATTGAGAAAAATTTAAGAAATATTAAGTAATACTATTTGAACGATTATTTTATGGGGAGTGGTAAAAAAATGTTTAAAAGAATAATTTGCATGTTTTTGTTTGTTGGAGTAATGATTTTGACAATGGGTTTTGGGACATTGTCCGCTTCTGCTCCAATAAAGGTTTTGAAAAGTGAAACAAAAACAGTGAGTATAACAAAGACTTCAATATCAAAAAGGATACCAGTAGTTGCATACCATTGTATAAGTAATGATATAACAGGCAATAAAGAATAAAAAGACCCATAATTATTACCTTTGATGATGGGTATAAAGATATTCGATTGAGTAGTGGAATCAATCCAATACCTAGATTAATCGTATTTAATATGCTATAAAAATATGCAACGCGAAAAAGCCTCCTCGTTACAACCAAGTCAAATGATTGTGATGAGGAGGCTTTGAATTTTTATACTTTATAAAATGCTTTATTGTTTTTGATTAAAACTCTGCTGAATTTACTGTTCTTGGGAATGAAATGACATCTCTGATATTAGACATACCTGTAATGTACATTATAGCTCTCTCAAAGCCGAGACCGAATCCAGCATGCTTTGTTCCGCCGTATTTTCTCAAATCCATATACCACCAGTAGTCGTCTTTGTGGAGGTCCATCTCTTCCATTCTCTTTTGGAGTAAATCTAATCTTTCTTCTCTCTGGCTTCCTCCGATGATTTCTCCAACACCTGGTACAAGAAGATCCATTGCTGCTACTGTCTTGTTGTCATCATTAAGTCTCATATAGAATGCTTTAATATCCTTAGGATAGTCTGTTACGAAAACAGGTTTTTTGAAGATCTGCTCTGTAAGATATCTCTCATGCTCTGTTTGTAAATCTGTTCCCCATTCAACAGGATACTCGAACTTGTCCTTTTCTTTTATCAGCAGCTCAATTGCTTCTGTATACGTAACATGTGCGAATTTTGAGCTGACTACATTATTAAGTCTCTCAAATAAAGTATTATCAACAAAACTGTTGAAGAACTCCATTTCTTCAGGAGCGTTTTCCATGCAGTAGCTTATTATAAACTTGAGCATATCTTCTGCGAGCTCCATGTCATCGTTTAAATCAGAAAATGCTATTTCAGGCTCTACCATCCAAAACTCAGCAGCGTGTCTTGCGGTGTTGGAGTTTTCAGCCCTAAAGGTAGGACCAAAGGTATAGATGTTTCTGAAAGCCATGCAGTATGTTTCGCCTTCTAATTGACCGCTAACTGTAAGATTTGTTTCTTTTCCAAAAAAATCTTCACTAGTATTGATACTACCGTCTTCGTTTTTAGGGGGATTCTTCATGTCTAGTGTTGTGACACGGAACATTTGTCCTGCACCCTCAGCATCACTTCCAGTTATTATAGGAGTGTGAACATATACAAATCCTCTTTCCTGGAAGAACTTGTGTATTGCATAAGCTGCCATTGATCTAATTCTAAATACTGCTGAAAAAGTATTGGTTCTAGGTCTCAAGTGAGCAATGGTTCTCAAATACTCAAAAGTGTGGCGCTTCTTTTGAAGCGGATAATCTGAAGTTGAAAGACCTTCTATTTCAACTTTGCTTGCTTTAAGCTCAAAAGGCTGCTTGGCATTCGGAGTTTCAACAAGTGTTCCTTCAACTATAACAGATGAACCAACTGACATTTTTGTTACTTCTTTAAAGTTCGGGATATTTGCTTCTTCAAAAACAATCTGTAGATTTTTAAAGAATGATCCATCATTGATTTCAATAAAACCAAAAGTCTTTGAATCCCTTAAGGTCTTAACCCAACCTGAAACGGTTATATTTTTGTTAATAAATTCATTTGATTGTCTATAAAGACTTTTTATCATTGTACTTTTCATTTGTTCGTAACCCCTTTGTAATGGCTATTTAATAATTCACATTATATCATCGTTTTAAATCCATTTCTACAAAAAGGTGAGGTTTAGTTAAACTTTTTTAATATTTGAATTTTGACACTGTCTGTCTTAATTTATTAGCACCTTCACTCGTCAAATTCATGCTTTCAACTACGCTAGCAGCTTTTTGTACAATATCCGATGATTTTTCGGCGATATTTCCAGTTCCAACTGCTCCTTCATTTGCAGCTAGATTCACTTCATTAATAGTTTTTACCATATTATTAACTGATATAAGTAGATCTCCTGAAGTTTTATTTAAATCATCAACTAAATTTTCAATACGGTCTGCGTCTTTACTATATTGCTCTGACGCTTTGAGCATCGATAAGTAATCATTATTGACACTTCCTGATACAAACTCAAGAATTTTATTGGAGCTGTTGGCTAAGTTTTCAACAGAAGATGTAACTACACCTGTTACATTCTGAATTTCACTGACGGCTTGTTTAGAGTCTTCAGCTAGCTTTCTGATTTCTTCGGCAACCACTGCGAAGCCACTTCCAGCATCTCCAGCTCTAGCTGCTTCAATGGCTGCATTTAAGGCAAGTAAATTTGTTTGAGAAGTTATTTGCAAAATCGCATCAGCAAGGATACTGATTTTTTCAACAGCTTTTGATTCCAGAAGCGCATTTTCTAAAGAGGTTTTAACATTTTTAAATATTTCTTGTGAATTATCATAAGACATATTGAAGTTTTTACCAAGTTCATTAGCGCGTTTGTTTATCTCTTCTGCTGAAAGAGAACCTTCTTTGGATTTAGAAGCAATTATTGAAATAGAATCCTTTATTTCCAATGAAGTTGAGTTCATAAGATCCGCTGATGCTGATGTCTCTTCCATTCCTGCCGATAATTCTTGGGTTGTGGCAGATATATCCTGGATAACTGTTTCAAGATCATGCATGCTTTTATTAGTATTATCAATTTCATTATGCAAAAGATCTGCTTCTTCAACGACAAGCTTTACGATGTTTCTAAACTCTTTTCTGACAGTTGCTTCTGATTTTATTATAGATGCAAATTCATCCTTTTCGGTCAAATATTTTTCGTAGCTTTCATCATATGTGAGATCAAAACTTGCAGTCTTTTTAATCAGATTTTCAATTAATTTTGTACGTCTATGTATATTTAGTACGATCAATAAACCGAATAATATTGATAAAATCAATGTAATGACGCCAATAGTAGCAACTACTGTAACAATTGTTTTTTTCATAGAAATACTTTGAGCTATGGAGGCTTTGGTGTAATCTTCTAGAACTTCTTCCATTTGATTAATCTGCTCTCTTGCTTTATCAAAAGAGCTATAGAATAATGAGCTATCTTTGGTAGTATTTGTGCTGACATCAAAAGAGGATAGCCATGTATTATATTCTTTATCAAATGTACTTAATAACTCAGTCATAGTAAGTTTTGAATTGGCATGTTTTAAATCTTTATAATCATCGGTATTTTTTGTTAACAATTCTTTTACTAAGACAAATCTGTCAGTTACTTGTTGTGAATTTTCTTTGAATGCCTCTTTTGCACTTTCTATTTCGGCAGGAACAGTGGTTGTTTTAAGTTTTTCATGTGCTAAAAGAGCCTGATATAGGTCTCGATCAGCATTTAACAAATTCGAGCTTGCGTGATTGGTAGTATTGTTTAATTTTTCGATTAACAGATTGCTAAAATCGTTGAAGGAGCTAATTGACGCGAAACTAATAACAAGCAGTGCTAATATTGGAATAATTTGTGATAAAAATATTTTTGTGCGCAGTTTTAGATTGTTCATTTTTAGTCTTTTAAACATATAATTACCTCCATATAAAATTTTTTTGATGTCTCTGACGAATTATATAGCTTATATCGTCATTTGATAATATAATCATAATAGAAAAATAAACCTGCTAAAATGTATTCTGATTGTGTGAATTGAAAGAAAACAACGACAAAAATGCTGATATAGATTATGGATAAACATAGCCTAAAGACTACAGATATAAAGATTTAGGTGATTTTAATAGAGAAACCAGACTGGTAATTACTGTTTTTAACCAATAAAAACATTACTGGTTGAATTTCATAATTACTGGTCTGGTTTTAGAATCTTAGTGCTTTTTAAATAGGTCAGTACTAAGGTATTTTTCGCCTCGATCTGCAAATATCACGACAACAAATCCCTCATCGATATCCTTTATGCACTCGAGCGCAGCTATCATTGCAGCACCACTGCTCATTCCCACAAATATGCCTTCATGTAAAACAATTGATCTGCACATCTCAAAAGCAGCTTCAGACTCGATCATGACAGTCCTGTCAATCTTAGAAGCATCGTATATTTCAGGAACTATTGCTTCCTCCATGTTTTTAAGCCCCTGGATATAATGACCTTTCACGGGGTGGGCTTCGATTATTTGTATATTTGGATTTTTGCTTTTTAGCCCCATTCCTACACCCATTATAGTTCCAGAGGTGCCAAGTGCAGAGACAAAGTGGGTAACTTTACCATGAGTGTCTTCCCAAATTTCATTTGCAGTTGTATAGTAATGAGCAAGTTTATTATACTCATTCGAAAACTGGTTTGGCATAAAGTATTTATCAGGAAAGCCAGAAACAAGCTCGCGTGCTTTTTTTATTGCTCCATCAGTTCCTAATGTAGGATCAGTAAGTGTCACTTTTCCACCAAAAGCCTCAATCATCCTGCGGCGTTCGACAGAAACCGCTTCGCTCATAACTATTTCAACAGAATATCCTTTAATTGTACCTATCATAGCCAGACCAATTCCAGTGTTGCCAGAGGTTGGCTCTATTATTGTTTTCTTTGGAGTAAGGGTGCCGTTTTTTTCTGCTTGCTCAATCATTTTAAGAGCAATACGGTCTTTTATACTTCCTGTAGGATTGAAGCCTTCCAACTTTGCATAAAGCGGAATGTGAGGCTTAGGATTTAGATTGTTTATTTTGACTAAAGGAGTATTTCCAATAGTATCAAGAATGTTATCAAACATACGCATCGTCCTTCCGATTTGCTATCAATACTATATCATGCATTCAAAGTTACTACAATAAGTAAATGCTTTACACCCGATATTCCTTGTTATTATTTCTATTAACAAATTTAGTATTTAATGATACAATATATTTGAATTTCGTTAATATAATATAAAATATAGCCCAAAAAGTGCTTGTATCATATGTGCAGGAGTGAAAAAATTTTGGATAATAAAATATTAAAAATAGCTGGATTGAATATCGGAATAGTGGGACTAAATATAGCTTTGCTTTCTAAAGGTCTTGTGAATATTTTTAATGCGGGAGATTTTGGAAAGGCAATAGGTTTTACTGCTGTTATAATGAGCGTTATTGTGTTCTTCTATGGTAATTACAAGTTGATTTCACAAAAGCCAAAGCCAGTCAAACTAAGTGAAAGTAAAAGCCCAGAAGAATATATACGGGCACTTCAGCAGGTTAATGGTAAAAAAACTTTTGACAATGATATAGCTGTTATTATTGATCAGATCCAAAGGCTTAGCAAAAAGAAGGAAAAAATCAGGTATGTTCTGAAGCAGAAGTTTAATGTCATTGATAAGGTTTATGAAAGGTTTGATAGCTCAATCTCTGATGTTGAATATGTGTTTTTCGAAAATATAAAAAGCATTGTGAACAAAATAGATGCTTTTGATGAAGATGAATATGGAAGAATCAGTAAAGGTGCGCAAAGAAGCATTGATAGAAAGTTTATTGAGACAAAAATCAGTATTTTTAATGAGTATATTTCATTTGTGAAAAATGCTGTGGAGGATAATGAAGAAATAATATTAAAGCTTGATGCTCTCTTGCTTGAGATTTCAAAGATTGACAGCATTGAAGAAGGTCAAATTGAAAATATGAGTGAGATTAAAGGTTTAGATGAGCTTATTAAAAAGTCAAGAAACTACTAATTATTTTAAATTTGGAAGGATGGTATTAGAGTATGGAGCAAAATAAAAAGATCAAAAATATAGGGGTATTAGCTGTAATTTCTATAGTTGTCTTTATTGTTATTTTTGCAGGAATTTCTTTAACTAAGAATTTAGGAAAAAGCAAAAAGGTAGTTACTACAGAAAATGCTACCGAAAGATTAAATGATCTCTACGAAGACATTACAGTAAATAATATTCAAGCAAGAAAAGCTCAGGTAAATATAGAGCCAGAAAATGTCAAGGATTCCTTGCCTGATATTTCAAAGTACCCACCTCAAGTAGAAAGTACAACTAATGACTTCGTTGAGATTTTTTCATCAACAGAAAAAACAGGTAGTGATAAAGACGGATGGCTGGTTGATACTGCGAAAGCCTTTAATGATGCCAGTATTAAAGTAAATGGAAAGAATGTTTCTGTTAGAATAAGAGGAATTGCCTCAGGACAAGGTGTTGATTATATTGTGTCTGGCAAATATCTTCCAGATGCGTTTACTCCTTCGAATGAGCTTTGGGGAGACATGATGACAGCTAAAGGAGTCAAAGTATCATTGGTTGAAAAAAGGCTGGCAGGAAACGTTGCAGGTGTACTTTTATCAAAAGCCAAAAATAAAGAGCTTATTGAAAAATACGGAGCAATTAATTTAAAGGCTATTACAGATGCAGTTGCTGCAAATGAAGTTGCAATGGGATATACAAATCCTTTTGCAAGCTCAACAGGTCTTAACTTTTTACTTTCAACACTTGCTACATTTGACAACAAGGATTTGCTCAGTGAAAAAGCTGTTCAGGGTTTTGAAAAATTCCAAACCAATATTCCTTTTGTAGCATATACTACTTTACAAATGAGAGAGTCTGCTCAGTCTGGAGTACTTGACGGATTTATACTTGAGTATCAAACACTTGAGAATACTCCTGAGTTAAAATCTGATTATGTATTTACGCCTTTTGGTGTTAGACATGATAGCCCAATGTTTGCAATTGGAAATCTATCGACTGAGAAAAGAGAAATCCTAAATAAATTCATTGAGTTTTGTAAATCATCTGAGCAGCAGAAGCTTGCTACAGAGTATGGGTTTAACAAACTCGACAACTATTCTCCTGAAGCAGGAACAATAAAAGGAGATGTTATAGCACAAGCACAAAAGCTTTGGAAAGAAAAGAAGGATACAAACAACGAAATATCTGCTGTTTTTGTTGCAGATGTATCAGGTAGTATGGATGGGGAACGACTAAACAGACTTAAACAATCACTTTTAAGTGGATCGCAATACATAAAAAAAGATGTTTCTGTTGGGCTTGTCACGTTTTCAACTGATGTTAATATTAACTTACCACTTGGCAAGTTTGATTTGAACCAGAGGTCTTTCTTTACTGGGGCAGTAGAAGATATGACTGCAAATGGAAGTACTGCAATGTATGATGGAATTGTTGTAGCTACTAAGATGCTTTTGGATGAAAAGGCTAAAAATCCGAACTCCAAATTAATGCTGTTTGTTCTTAGTGATGGAGAAACTAATATAGGAAGTTCTTTGAAAGATGTTCGTGACATGCTTCAAACCTTTAAAATACCGATCTATACTATAGGGTATAACGCAGATATAAAAGCTTTGCAGACTCTTTCTACGATAAATGAAGCAGCAAGTATAAATGCTGATTTGGAGGATGTTGTTTACAAGCTTGGAAGCTTATTTAATGCTCAAATGTAATAGATGAGTATGTAAATTGTATAAAATGAGTCAAGGTGGTCAAACGCATTGACTCATTTTTTATGCAAATAAAGAAAGTGCCTTCAGCAGGAATTACGCATTTCATAGTTGTAGAGTAAAAATTTTTGTGTAATCCATGATTGACAAGAATGGTGTTAAAATATATAATTATCGTATCAAACGTAAAATATAATTTACAAAAATGTCTAATTTAACTTTTAAAGGAGGATGTAATTATGGCAAAAAATGTATTAAGTAAAATGGTGTTACTTTTTATTGCAGTGTTCTTTATATGTAGTGTAAAAGTAAACGCAAATGCTGAGGAAAGTGAAAAGATCAAAACCCAAATAACATTGAACCATTCTGTGGGAAGGGTTGGTCCTTCAAGCCCATATTCATTTATAATAACAAAAGTTGACATATCCTTAACGGATGTAGATGGAAATGTTTTAGAGGGTAAAGAAATTGTATGGGAAACTGGCGTTCAGCTTACCGAGAAAAATACTGTAACTGATTCAAAAGGGATTTCTTCTAGTGGCCTTTTTATTGGTCATACAGATAGAACATTTGAATATCAAACTGATTTAGTCATAAAGTTTTTAGGAGATGAAAAGTATTCTGAATCCAGTTTGAAGATTACATTAAATGTCTTTGATGTAGGATATCCAACACCAATAAAAACAACACCAGTACCACCAACAGAAACACCTGTAGCACCAACAGAAACACCAGCAATAAATTCACCAGCACACACACCTGCGGAACCAACAAGAATGCCTACACCAGATGTAAAACGTAAACCAGGGCCTACTGAGGTTGACATGGTTTTTAATCCAAGTGGACAGGTTGTTGATGGAAATGTGCCAGTAGAAAATGCTAATGTAACCATTGAAGGTTCAAGAGGTACGACCACAGATAGTGAAGGAATATTTAGCATGACCACAACTTATACTTGCGGTAAGCTAATAATAAGCAAGAAGGGCTATATTACAAGAGATGTACAGCTTGAGTACTATAAATATTACAGCTCAGAGTTACAAAAAATAGAGCTGTTTGCAGGAGATATTAATGCTGATGCAGCGATAAATATGTTAGATGTATTGAGCATAGCAAAGTGTTTTAATTGTTCTAGTGAAAATAAGGGGTTTGATCCTATTTGCGATATGACTAATGACAAAGCTATAAATATGGCGGATGTTATGGTTATTGCGAAAAACTTTGGTAGAACATCAGAAGACTATGATAATGCAAGATCTGTCAGTAAAGTTAGACTTGACCTGACAATTGATGAGCCTAAGGATGTGACTTCAACTTCAGTATTCTTAAAAGGTGGAATATACCATATACCTAATGGATATTTTGCAACACTAGTATGGATTGAGTATTGGGAGGAGTCATCACCAAATGATATTAAAAGGACTGATAGTGATTTTATATTCTACAGCCCAGATTTCATTGCAAGAGATATAACAGGGTTGAAACCATCTACAAAGTATTGTTTTAGAGTTAAGTCAGGAATGAGCTCAAGTGTGATTGGAACATTTAGTACTTTAGCCAACTAATAAGGGGTTTCTGGAACAATAATTTTAAGCCCGTTCGAAACAATATCGAAAGAAGCTTCTTTTGTTTCCACTATTTCTCCATCAATACTTAAAAGGAAGTTTTCCTTAGAATGTATTTTAACAGTTTTTGCTTTGAAATAATCTACTTCTTTTAATGTATGATGTTTTGCTTTTAGAAGACTTGGGAACAATGTTAGTGCCTTTAATGCATTGAGCTTTTTTACATGATAGATATCAAAAAATCCATCATCGATTTGTGCGAACGGTGCAATTTTTATTCCGCCTCCATAATACTTACCATTTGCAACTGCCATCATGGAAGTCTCCATAGAATGTTCTGTATTATCAATTCTTAATTTGGAAGTAAAGCTTTTAAATTTGAATAATGTATAAATGACAGATGTAAAATAAGCTGCTCTACCATTAAAAAAGGGCAGCTTTTTAAAATGTTTTGCATTATGGACAACTGTCGCATCAAGCCCTACTGATGAAACGTTTAAAAAATAACGACCGTTTACATTACCGATATCAATGTGCTTTTCCACACCGTTTATTGTTCTTAACAACAAATTAGAATCATCGGTAACATCTAAATTTCTATGGAAGTCATTTCCGCTCCCAGAAGGGATCACAGCTAAGCTGCTTGAGCTTCCAACTACTCCATTTAGAACCTCATTCAAAGTCCCATCTCCACCAATTGCATATACTCTATACTGATCAGTCGTAACGTATTTTTGTGCAATCTTAGTTGCATCGTCTGGACCTTTTGTATACTCAATAATGTAAGGCTCATTTGTGGAGTCGAAGTGCTTTTTTATCTCATCAGCATATTTATAAGCATTGCCTTTTCCGGCAGCTGGATTAATAATAAATAAATGTCTCATGACTAAATTATAAATCGAATATGAATACTAATCAAGAAAATATTCTATACAAATCAAACAATATCAAACAATATTACTGAATTGACAGTGATAAAATTAAAATAGTATAATTACTGTGATTGTAAATACGGTGTTATTTTTTAGGGGTGATTTGGACTACAATACTTGTCGATGCTGACCTAATGCTAAGCTGTGGTCTAGAGGTACCGCTTTTACTTCAGGGTTGTCCCATATGCGGGAAAAAGGATAACATTGTGTAAGGAAATTACATTATTGTTAATTCTTGTTTGAAGATTTGCTCGGTTGAATATGTATTTAATGTTGCGTTTTTGGTTTTATTTATAATTTTATTAACTATAAATAATCCAAGCCCTCTTCCTGTTCCTTTTGTTGAATAGCCGTTTTCAAATATCTTATTTATATCTGGCTTTTCTTTTGTTGTATTCTCTATGACGAAAGATATTATGTTTCTATGTTTGGAAATGTGAATCCTTACGGTTTTACTTTGGCTTTCCGATGCTGACTCAATTGCATTATCAATAAGAATACCGAGCATCTCGCATAAATCAGAAATTTTCATATTTATTTCAGATACTTCATCAGCAACATATATTTTTAAATCTACACCTTTTTCGTCAGCATAATCAAGCTTTGAAGCTAAAACACCGAGAACGCCAGCGTTTTTAATGTTAAGAGTCAAAAGCTGATCTTTGTTTGATACATTGGCTGATGTAGTAATAATTTCATTTGTGTATTTTGATAAATCTTCCCACTTTTTCAATGCAATATAACCGCTAATTACTGCTAAATTATTGTTGTAGTTATGCTTAAACCGTCGAAGATCTCCTATAATTGAGTCTAATGTATTGTTGTAAAATAATTGATACTCTAATTCCTGACTCTTTATATCCAACTTTGAAAAAGTACTTAGGTTAACCATGGTATAAACGAAAAAGGAAAGCATCACAATTAGATTTATGACTAATGGCAAAATGCTTGAGAATAAACCTTTAAAAGTGTTATAGTAATAAAAATTCAAGGTCATAATGAGTACTACAAATATTATGTTCATTATGTATATTCGATAAGTCTTTTTTCTGATTTCTGTAGGGAATTTAGATGATATTTTGAAGGCTCTAATTATAAATAAGACAATTAAACATATTAAATATACAACAATTCTCATTAAAACCCCATAAATAATACTTTGCTTAATCTCTATGTAAGATAGACCCAATAATCCAAATATCAAAGCTCCAAGGGATTGGCCCAAGCCTATAGTTAAAGTCCATAAGCTACATGCTATTATACTTTTCAAGTAGCTCAGCTTAAAAAAAGTATGAATTAAGAAAGTTAAACTACCAAGTACGATGAAGGTTTTTATAGCCATAAAAATCTGACTGTTATAACGAAATTCCAGAAAAGTCGCTAAAGTACTTATGCCTCCACAAATTACTCCTGTTAGTAGACTAAATATCACAAAAGTTTTGAGAGTAGATTCTCTATTAAAAAACACTTGAACAAAAAACGCAAGTATTATAGAACCAACTATCATTATTCCAATTTCGGGTATCACATAATAAGGATGCAAATCCATCAACTCCCTAAATGCTTTCTTTTAATGCAACAGGGGTACAGCAATTTTAATTATAGAGAAATTTTAGTAAAAAATCAATGGAGTATTAAGTGCTTTTGACAGAAAGATAATAAAAGCAAATACAAGAATGGAGGATTGTAAAATAACGAAATGATCAATAGTAATGGCAATAATTTGATAGTTTAGAGCATTATTTTGATATCTCAACTAATTTAATAATTATATAATTTCTTTATATAAAAATTATTATTAGGAGTGATAAGATGATTTTGAAAAAAGTATTGGGCGCTACGACAGCTGTAATCATGGTTTTATCTCTGATGTGCCAGTTGGGTAATGCTGAAGATAGTAAAAAGATGGTAGCGCATTACAAATTTGATGGTAACTTCGTTGATTCTTCAGGTAATGGACTAGATGGAACGATGACTGGAGATGTTCCATTTGAGCAGGGAATTGATGGGCAGGCTGCACAATTTGGAAATGGCTTTATTGAAGTCAAGGACAATGACGTATTGGACTTTGATAAAGAGTTTACTGCTTCAATGTGGGTAAAGATGAGTCCAAAGGTTGATAAGAAAAACTGGAGTGGAATGAGAATGCTTCTTAGCAAAGGAAGTGACAAGATATCTCCATACTCTCTATATCTATATCATAGCGCAGAAGCTTGGGCAGAGCTTGATGGAAACAATTATAACGCTACACGTCACACCGCAAAGAAGCAGATAGAGTTAATAGGAGAAAAGTGGAGTTTACTTACTGTTACATTTAGTAATGGTAAAACAACATTTTATTATGATGATAAATTTATAGCTGTTTCTGAGACTAAAGATGAAAAGGATAAAGTTCTATATAAAACAACTGGTTCACTATATATAGGAAATAGTCCGCAAACTTCTTTTCCAAGAGAATTTTATGGATGTATAGATGACTTGAAACTTTATAATTATTCAATGGATATAAGTGAAATAAAAGACACGTATTCAAAGGTAATGAGTAATGCTTCAGGAACCATAACCCTTCAAATTAATAATCCAAAGATGACTGTAAATAATGTAGAGAAAGAGGTTGATCCAGGAAGAGGAACCACACCTGTAGTAGTTGATAATAGAACATTAGTGCCAATCAGATCAATAATTGAAGCTATGGGTGGCAGTATTAAGTGGGATGGTAAAGATAACAGAGTTGATATAGTTCTAAAGGATAAGACGATAAAGCTTTGGATTAACAAATTGGAAAGTCAAGTTGGAAATGAAAAGAAGTCTTTAGATGTTGCTCCAAAGATAATAAAAGAAAGAACGATGTTGCCTTTAAGGTTTGTTACAGAAAATCTTGGTGCAACAATAGAATGGGATGGAGTAGAAAGGAAAGCAGTAATACACTATAAACAATAATACATTAAATACGATTAATCTATTACATTTATCTATCGCAAAATTCCGTTAAAGCGTTCGGTATTTTGCTCTGCTAAATGTAAGATTAATAATGTATTTAATATAAAACATAGCATTAAAAGTTCTAAGGCAAATAGTCTTAGAACTTTTTGTTATGTATATGGGGGATTATAGGTACAAGATTAATAATGTATTTAATAAAATAAAGTCACAATTAGATCATAAAATGGTATAATTATCTTAAAATACACCACAATAGGAAATAGGTTATGTTAAATAGTATTCTTAAAACACTGAAGGTCAGTATTCCAGATGAAGTAGGGTGTTATGGCGATAGCATATTGGAGTGCTACGGAAATAGCAAATTTGCATTAACAAAACCGAGATTTTTTATGCCAGGCGAATCCAAAATTGATTCTTATCATTTTGTTATACCCAATATTAAGGTTCCAAGCATAATTGTAGATAGTATGGAGTGTGTTTTAACTAGAAAAAAAATATTTCCTGTTAACCCAGGTCAAATCATTAGGTTATCCAAGGCAAATGAGACCGCCAATGCTTTTGATCAATTCAAATACTGGGTTTTATTTATTGAAAAAGAATACCTCCAAAGCTTAGCAAAGTCGATTTTTGGTAAGACTGAAATACTATATTTCGAGAATAAGAATAGTCAAGTTAATAAAGAATTTATAAATCTTTTGAATACATTTTGCTATGAATCTAACAATAAGCAAATAGGCTATGAGTTTATATTAGAAAGTCTTATCGTTCAGATATCGGCAATTATTCTAAGAACGCTAAAATCTAATATGTCCTACGACTTAAACGTCAGAAGCTATACGACTAGAAGTGAAGTCAATAAAATAATAGATTATATGTGGGAAAATACAAGTAACAAATTTGCTTTAAAGGATTTGAGTAAAATTGTTAATTTAAGTCCCTACTATTTTATTAGATTGTTTAAAAATACTACAGGGAAGACACCGTGTGATTACTTTATGGATATAAAGATTAGAAAGGCTATGGAACACTTAAGGTCTGGAAAATACTATGTGACAGAGATAAGTTTTATGTTGGGATTTTCGAGCCATAGCCACTTCAGTTATATTTTCAAAAGCAGGGTAGGAGTGACGCCGTCTGAGTTTTTAAAACAATAGTGACAGATGTAATGGAAAAACTTCATTATGGGTTATAGATCCATTTTTACTGATATACTCCCATTTAAAGTTTTCCACTGGATCTGTTGGATTATGTTAAGTCGATGATGCTCTTTTATGCATACATCCTTATTCGATATCAATAGTGAACATGGATGTTGCTGGATATACTTCGTGTTGGTTTTGTCCCCAATCTCTAACGTAAATCCACTTTCTTGTTGAGCCATCTCCCCAATTCACAAGATATTTAACATTTCTATCATGCCATTTAAATGCGTATTTAGTTTGGCTTTTATTTGCAGCTTCAATAACTACATAATGATCAGGAATTCCAGCACCATCACTTGCTATAGTTAGTATACACGGTCTATCGTCGTTTAAACTACCTTTTACATAATCAAATTTACTGTGTTCTTGCATTCCAACATATCTTGTGCAACGACTATTGGTATAGCCTTTGTTCTTGGCATAATTAATTCCTTTATCCATATCCCATGGCCAGGTTCTACCAAACTTTTTATCTCTAAATTCGCCATAACTTGTATCAACAGAATCTGCAACACTAGACATGCAAGCATTAATCTTATCATAAGTTGAAAGTGATTTGACGTTCTCGCCATCAAATAAGTTGGGTCTATCTTTAAATGCTGACCAATATCCATATACTATTGACCAAGCAGTTGGACCACATCCAATTGGATAACCGTTGCTTTTAAGAAATTGAGAATATTGTGGTGTATGCCATCCATTATCAAAAGTGTTTTTTAGTTCTGCATAGTCATTTCTCCAAGATGCTGCATTTACAGTTTGAATATTTGAGCTCATAGTTATATTTTTATAGTAATCTTTAACAGCAGCTTTTGATAAGGCTACAGTACATCCTTTTTTTGCAGCATTATTCCTGAAATTTGTAATATAGGCTGTTATATTTTCTTTTGTAGTATCAAACCCTTTTGAGGACAAAACTTTTCCGTTGTTATCCATAGCGACGCTTTTTATCCAATTATGAGCGCGCTAGATAAAATAGTAGCAGATAGTAAACCTGCACATATAAATTTTGATTTTTTATTAACTAATAATTTCATATATTTGTCTCCTCATTTAATTTTAAATATACTTAATTTGAAAATTCGCGAATTAGTAAATGTGGTCGGCCTTTACTATTTTGATTATATATCAGGTGTTATTTTAACCTGCCGACAAAATGGATTTTTATTTCCAAAAACAGGTGTTAATTATTCAGTATTTTTGATAAAATTATAATGCCTACCAACAATATACATGCCCGAAAGATCACTCTACTATTGGAGCAAGATGTATACAACACAAGCAAAGGAAGGAGATTCCTTTAAGGTTTTAAAGAAATGTATAACTATAAATATATTAGACTATAAATAAAGAGGATGCACGAAGAGGAGCAGAATCTAATATAAATTAATTACAATCCATTTGGTTTATTATATAGATGAAGCTAGGAAAATAATGGTTTTGCTGTTGGTTATTTTAAATTAATAAAGTGCATCAGGAGGAAGATTATGAATAAACTATCATGCCAAACAAGAAGGATTATTTTGGGTACAGTGCTAGTAGGCTGTCTTGGAACAAGTACAATATTTGCAGGTTCAGTTCAAAAACAAATCAAAGCAGTTTGTGATTCTGGAATAAGAGTGACTCTTGATGGAAAGGAAGTTGAGCTTAAAGATCCCAATGGAGATGGTGTTACCCCAATATTGTATAATGGCACAACGTATTTACCAGTTCGGGCTGTATCAAATGCATTAGGATTATCTGTGAATTGGAATGATAAAAATAGGAATGTTGAATTGAAAAGTCCGACTGCAAAAAAAGAAACTCAGGAAAACACTGTACCATATCAAATTGTTGAACAGACTTACACCGATAAAGGTGTAAAAATAAAATTTCCATCAATTGTTAATTTAGTAGATGCTGAAAAACAAAAAAACATCAACCTACTGATAAAAGACAGCGCAACAGCTATTTATAAAAGAACACTTAATGGTCTTGATTCTTCATCAAAATATGAAGCTGATGTAAGTTATGAAATAAAGCTTAAAAGTGATAAGTTACTTAGTATAGCGTTTTCAAGCTATAACAATATTGTTCCATCAGCACATCCATACTATTTATTTCACACAATAAACATTGATCTTGAGAAAGGTACAGAATTGAAACTAAAGGATATTTCTCCTAAAATAGACGAGAAGTTTGTTAAGGCTTTAAAAAATGCAAAATATGTCGGTCAGTTTGCTAGTGACCCAGTTGCCGTAAAAGAAGCTGTATCATATACTTTTGGTGAATTGAGTGATAAAGAGCTTATCAAAATAATTACCGATGAATCAAACCAAAGGGATGTTTATGGTTATCTAACAAAAGACGGGTTAGGCATTAGTATATCAGTAGGGCATGCAATGGGAGATCATGCAGAGTTTGAAATAAGCAATAGCGAACTAGAAGCAAAACAAAATGCAAATCCAAAAACTGATGATTTGAAACAAATAGATAAAAAATTTGAGACGTATATTAATGGAAGATATGGATTTAGTATTAAATATCCTAAATCATGGACAATATCAGAGGAACCACCTTCAGGAGATGGGGTTGTTTTGTATAATAAGGACAAAAATGATATTAGGGTGTATGGCGGATATTTACTAGGTGACAAAATTGACAGAATGGAAGTTAACGAAGCTAAAAATAAGGGTATAAAGGTTGATGAGTTTGTTACAGATAATGGAGAAAAAGGTTATAAGATATTGGAAAACAACGGAGATAGGGTAATTCTTCATGTTGTAGTGTATGGAAGTAAAATGCATTGTCATCTCTACGCTGACACAACAAAAGCGTTTTATAAAGAAAATGAGTTAATATTAATTGATATGGCAAAAAGTATTGATTTAGGAAAGTAATTAACAAAACAAAATCTCAGGGGCATCTAGCCCCTCGATTTTACGGTTCGCCTTACTCAAATACAACTTGATTTTTTTCTGAAAAAGGATTCTTCCTCGCAGCTAGTGAGAAAAGGTACGGGTACTCTTTCTTCAGATGCTTCATATAATGAAGCATCTCATGAATTAGGAGCTTGAGTGCCCGCTCAATATCAATGCTGATGTGATTCATGTCATTTTCAGGTAGACTGTTTAGTCTTTCTCTGCTGTCAAGCTCATCTAAGACATGGAATACCGACCACAGCATATCGGTAAAAGCATCATGCTCCAATAAATTAGGATTTTCAAACATGCCGAGTATGTAGTTTTTATGATTGTTCATGTAAGAATTCAATAGTGTAAGATCAGATTTTCTACTATCTACAACAAAGTTAAACTCACCTACAGACTTTATAAATCTGTCAAAATCATCGCTAGTTGTGTCGCTATTTATGCTAACTATTTTCTTAAATGAATGGAAGTTTTCGTTGTATTCAACCAATAATCGTATTAGTGATGTTCCTACCTCATTAAAAAAGGCACTGATAACTATATTGATTTTTCTCATCTTCTCCTTTTTTTCTCGTCTACTCAAGATCTGTTCTAATACAACTGACACAATAAAAACGTTAAGAGGAACAAATGCAGTGTCCTGGAAAAAATAAAACACGGTTGTTTTAGAATCATGAAAAAGAATGATCTGTAATGAATAAACTAATAATGATAATATTAATAATACAATACCTAATACCAAGCTTCTCTTTAGTCCTTTAATATTAATCTTCCACCTTTGCTAAAAAATTTGCAAAACAATTGTAACATAAAAGGTTGGAGTTTTCAAATTTAGCTGAACATGTTTAATATAAAAGACTTCGGGTAATAAATAAATATTACCAGCGGTTTTGTTCTATCTAGAAATGGGGTGTACTATTTGGCAATAGGTTATGCATGTATAGCAATGGGTGTTCCTAATACATCACTCTCAAGTTGTATCTTAAAGAATGCCGATGAAGATAATTTGAGAAGAATAATAAAAATCAATCTATCAGCTCTTGAGGCTATGGTGGACTATAATATTAAAAATGGAATTAGGCTATATCGAATAAGCTCGGATATTATACCGTTTTCGTCTCATCCCATAAATAAACTCAAATGGTGGCAAGAGTTTGAAGAGCGCTTGAATTTTATAGGACGAAAAATAATTGATGCTGGTATGCGTGTATCTATGCATCCAGGGCAATATACTATTATAAATTCGCCTAGGAAAGATGTTGTAGAAAGATCGATTGAGGATTTAAAATATCATGCGTTATTTCTAGATGCTCTTGGTGTTGATGCTATGAATAAAATTGTATTGCACATCGGTGGTACATATGGAGACAAGAAAAAGGCAAAAGAAGCATTTGTAACAAGCTATATGCGATTGACAGATAACATAAAAAGAAGGCTAATTATTGAAAATGACGAAAAGAACTTCAATATTGAAGATGTGCTTGAGATTTCTAATATTACTGAAATACCAGTTGTTTTTGATAATCTACATCATCATATAAATCCACCTGATACGAAGCAAACCGATGCTCAATGGATTGAGATATGTGCAAAAACATGGAGGGAAATTGACGGAAATCAGAAAATACACTATTCACAGCAAAAAACGCGAGCTTTAAGAGGTGCGCACTCAGACAGTATTGCAATAGGTGAGTTCATTAATTTTTATGAATCTTTAAGAGACAAGGATATTGATATAATGCTTGAAGTAAAGGATAAAAACCTTTCAGCGGTAAAGTGTATAAATGTAACGAATCTTAGGATTAAGACTAATGTTATCGAGGAAGAGTGGGCAAGATACAAGTACTATGTTCTAAGTCGTTCTGCAAAGATTTATAAAGACATTCGGGCGTTGTTTAATAAAGTGGAAAAGGTCAATATAAAAGAGTTCTATGAGCTGATTGAAAAGGCTGCTTTTTTAAATGAGGATAAAGGAGCACAGATAAATGCAGCTCTACATATTTGGGGTTACTTAAACAAAAAATGTTTGGTCTCAGAAAGGAACAGATTTGAGAAGCTTATTCAAGAATACAATGATAATAAGGTAACCGTGGACTTCATAAAAAGGCATCTCTTCAAATGTAGCAAAAAGCAGAATGTTGAATATCTTTTGAACTCAATATACTTTTTCAGATAGATATTAGGCGATTTCAAAAATTTCCTTGGTCAATTATTAATGGTGAAGAGTGCTAAATTCAGTATTTTTGAAATCACCTTACAGGATTATTCTATGTTTGAACTGGCGTTATTGTAACTTGCTGGTTTTAATGCTGTATGTTAAAATATTATAAATAAATGTAAAAAACTTAGTGGGAGTTGGATTTTAATGAATATGACTGAAATGGCTGTAAAAGCTAAGGAAGCATCAATAAAGCTGTCGGCAATGAGCGGGGAAATGAAGAACAAAGCTTTGGAAATGATTGCAGTTAAGCTTGATGAAAGAAAGAATGAAATAATAAAAGCAAATGAAGAGGATATTAGAAGGAGCGAAAGTGAGAATCTTGGTGCTCCACTATTGAAAAGATTGAAGTTTGATGAAGCTAAGATTAAAGATGTAATAGCAGGAATAAAAAGCCTTATTGGGCTCGAAGAGCCAGTTGGAAAGACCGTTCTATCAACTGAGCTTGATGAAGGGCTTGAGCTATATAGAGTCACTTGTCCTATTGGTGTAATAGGTATAATTTTTGAGTCAAGACCAGATGCTTTGGTACAGATTTCTACACTTTGCTTAAAAAGTGGAAATAGTGTACTTTTAAAGGGAGGCTCCGAGGCTAGAGAAACAAACAAGATTCTTACCTCAATAATAAATGATGCTTCGATTCAAGCTGGTATGCCTGAGGGATGGATTTATCAGGTAGAAACAAGATCCGATGTAAGTGAAATGCTAAAGATGGATGGATATATTGATCTCTTGATCCCAAGAGGGTCAAATGAGTTTGTAAGACATATTATGGACAATTCTAGAATACCTGTTATGGGGCATGCAGATGGGATCTGCCATTGCTATGTGGATGACGCTGCAGACGTTGATATGGCAATAAAGGTTGTAGCTGATTCAAAAACTCAGTACGTTGCAGTATGTAATGCAGCAGAGACTTTGCTTGTAAATGCTAAAATAGCAGATAAGTTATTACCTTTGCTTAAAGAAGAGTTGGATAAGAAAAATGTTGAGCTAATAGGATGTGAAATGACGCAGCAAATAATTAAGGTCACTCCTGCAACTAAAGAGGATTGGAGCACAGAGTATCTTGATTATATACTTTCAATTAAGGTAGTTGAGGATATGGATGAGGCAATTGTTCATATAAATAAATACGGTTCGGGTCATACAGATGTTATAATAACAAATGATAAAGCAAAAGCTGCTGAGTTTATGAATCTTGTTGATGCAGGTAACGTGTTTTGGAATTGTTCCACAAGGTTTTCTGATGGCTTCAGATACGGATTTGGTGCGGAAGTTGGCATAAGTACCAGCAAGCTTCATGCAAGAGGTCCTGTTGGGCTAGAAGGTCTTCTTATCTACAAATACAAGCTATTAGGTGCAGGTCATACAGTGGAAGAGTACTCTAGTAAAGTAAGGACTTTTAAGCATAACAAAATGAACAAGGATTTTAAAGTATAGAAAACAAAAGTATAGAAAACAAAAGTATAAAAATAACGGGAGGCGGCAAGTAGTATGGCAGAAAAAGGTGTTGTTAGAAAAGGTAGATTGAAATTTGTAATGGTTGGATTTACCATTCTAATGACTGTGCTTGCCTTTCGTTTTATATGGCTCCAGATTGTAAATGGAGCAGAAATGCGAAGAGAAGCATTTGAGCAGCAAACAAGAAATACTTACATAAATCCTTTAAGAGGAAATATTTATGACAGGAATGGAAAAGAGCTGGCTGTGAGTATTCCAGTCTATACTATTTCTGTGTGTCCGCAAAACATTAGCAAGAAAGATACAACACGTAATGAAATTGTATTAACACTTTCCGAAACTCTTGAACTAAATCCAACAGACGTTTTAAAGAAGATAAGCAATAAAGACAAAAAATATGAGATCATTAAGAAAAAAGTAGATAAGAAAGTATCTGATAAAATAAAAGAGTGGATCAAAAGTAAAAGAATCAAGGGAATATCTATAGATGAGGAATCAAAGCGTATGTACCCTGGTTCTAACTTGGCATCTCATGTTATTGGGTTTACAAATGCTGATAATGAAGGTATATACGGGATAGAGTCTTGGATGAACAGCTATTTGAAAGGTATACCTGGAAAAATATTAAGCGAAGTGGATCGTGATGGTCGAGAAGTATTACCAAATGAAAAAAAGATTGTAGAGGTTAAAGATGGTGCGAATGTTGTTTTGACTATTGATGAGGTCATACAGAATATTACTGAAAACGCTTTAGCAAAAGCTATAAAGGAAAACAATGCGATTAATGGAGGGGTTGCAATAGTAATGGATCCTAGGAATGGTGAAATTCTTTCAATGGCGTCTTATCCCGACTACAATCTAAACACTCCTTTTGCAGCTCCTGAGGGAGTAGACAAAACAAAATGGAAGGGAACAACAAAAGATGATGTTGATTACTTATCCAAATTTGTGTGGAAAAATAAAGCTGTAGGTGATTCATATGAACCAGGATCCACATTTAAAACAATAACCACAGCAATGTTATTTGAAGAAGATCTTGCAAGCGAAAATGACATAGTTAATGACTATACACATTTTATAGTTAAAGGGGTCGCGATTGATTGCCACTTGAAGAATAAACATGGTGAAGAAACTTTTAGAGAAGGATTTATTAGATCTTGCAATCCTGTTTTTTCTAGATTATCTCTGGATATTCAAATACCAAGGTTTTATAATTATGCAAGAGCTTTTGGATTTTATGACAAAACAGGAATAGAGCAGCCTTCTGAAGTTAATGGTATATTTCACAAATCACCAAATAATATTGACCTTGCATGTGCGTCTTTTGGACAGAGATTTCAGATTACACCTATTCAGTTGATATCAGCATATTCAGCAGTAGCAAATGGAGGTAAGCTTCTAAAGCCACATCTGGTCAAAGAAATAACAGATAAAGATGGAAATATAATAGAGAGAACTGATGTTGAGGTTGTTAGAAATGTAATGTCCAAACAGACATCTGATAGGCTAAAGGCACTACTTGAAGGTGTTGTAGCTGATCCAAAAGGGACTGGTGGCAGAGCTTATGCCAAAGGATATCGAATTGGTGGAAAGACTGGTACCGCAGAGACTTTGGATACACCTAAGAATAAGAGATATGTGGCATCATTTGCTGGAGTTGCTCCGATTGATAATCCTTCAATATGTGTTCTTCTAATGGTGGATTTTCCAGATCCGAATGAGGTTACAGGAAGTATTGTAGCTGCTCCATATGCAGGTCAAATACTTGAAGAAACGTTGGAATATCTCGGGGTGGATAGAGTTTATACAGAAAAAGATAAAAAACTTCTTGAAAGACAGGTATATGTGCCTAATGTGTCGAATATAGAAATAGATGAAGCGGTTGAGAAGTTAAAAGAAACAAAGCTTGGATTTATAAGGGAAGATATGGGAGATAACCAAAAAACATTAGTTGTTTCACAATATCCTCCAGAAGGCACACTAATACGTGAAGACTCGATAGTTACATTGTATTTGTATAAAGCCAATGATCCTGTGAAGGTCAAGGTACCTGATCTTAAAAACAAAACAGTACTTGAAGCCACACAGGCACTTAAAAATGCAGAGCTCAACATTAGAGCCAAAGGTTATGGGACTGTTGTTACACAAGCACCAAAGTCAGGTGAAGAGGCCCAAAAAGGTGGAATTGTTGAGGTGTTCTTCCAGTCAGAAGAATCAGAAGAATGATATGACTAGGGGAAAAGATCATATTAAGGAGATGTTCTAATGAATTGGATTGATAAACTCGAGCGCAAGTATGGTCGATATGCGATTAAAAACCTTGTAATGATTATCACAATAGGAACCGTTCTTGCATCCATACTAAGTTTGTTTCCTTATATTAGTGACATAATTAGAATGCTTGAGCTCGATTCTGCTAAAGTATTGAAGGGCCAAGTATGGAGGCTGATTACATTTGTATTTATTTTGCCTTCTAGTGGGCCAAACGGGATTATATTCTTACTCTTTGCGGCATATATGTTTTACATGTTTGGAAAAGCCCTTGAAAATCAATGGGGACACTTTAAGCTTACTTTATACTATATCATAGGAATGATTTCAACCATAGTCGCTTCTTTTATTGCTGGAAGTGCTTCGGCAGTATATCTCAATCTTTCGATTTTTCTTGCGTTTGCGTACATCTATCCTAATTTTAAATTGTTATTATTCTTTGTTTTACCAATAAAGATTAAATATCTTGCATGGTTAGAGCTATTCTTTATAGCATACACAGTGATATTTGCTTCATTACCTATGAAAATAGCAGCTGTTGTTTCACTTGCAAACTTTGTGGTGTTCTTTGGAAGCGATATTATGAAAAGATGGGTTATGCCTAGAATAGCCAATTTTAAGAAACAACAGAGAAAAAAGAAGCTAAAAATAGTAGTTTCTGAAAATAGCTTTAAATTAGTTCATAAGTGCAATGAATGTGGTAGAACATCAGAAACCGATCCGAATCTAAAATTCAGATATTGCAAAGAATGTGGAAGTGATTATCAGTATTGCAACGATCATATACACAATCACAATCATGTATAGGGAGGATTAAAATGCAAAATCTCAAATGGGGAGTTTTGGGTTATGCGAGAATTGCAAAGAATTCAATAATTCCTGCCATACTGAAATCAAAAAACTCCATATTATACGGAGTTGCTTCGAGAGATCACGAGAAACTTAAAGAATGTAGCCAAAATTTAAGCTGCAAAACATATAGTTGTTACGAGGATTTACTTGATGATCCTGACATTCAAGCTGTATACATACCGCTTCCAAATGGACTGCATAAGGAATGGGTTATAAAAGCTGCCAACAAAGGAAAGCATATTTTGTGTGAGAAACCTTTAGCACTCAATCAAAATGAATGTTTTGAAATGATTAGGGAATGTAAGAAGAACAATGTGATGCTTATGGAAGCATTTATGTATAGATACTCTAATCGCACACAGAAGGTAATAGAGATTATTGAGCAGAAGAGGCTAGGTGATATAAGACACATATATTCAGCGTTTTATTTTACTCTCGATAGGGAGGATGACTATAGGTGGGATGTACTGCAAGGTGGAGGAGCACTATTTGATATAGGTTGCTATCCTATTAACCTTTTAGGTATGATAATTAAAGAAAAACCAATTACTATGATTGCAGATTGTATTCAAAAAAAAGGCGTAGATTTGAGATTTGACGCTGTTTTTAAGTATATGAACAATATTACAGCTCAAATAAGCTGTGGTTTCGATGGGTTTCCAAATCAGATGGCTCAGATAACAGGAAGTGATGGAACATTACTTATTCCAGATACATTTTTAGATAATGCAGGAAATATAACATTAGTGACCAAAAACAGCAGGGAAGAAATATGGGTCGATGAATGTGACAGGTATGTTTTAGAGGTTGAGGACTTTGCTAATGCAGTACTTTATAATAGGGAGCCAATGCTTTCTATTGATGAAACAGTGATGAATATCAGCATAATAGAAGAGCTCCTAGATAATACATACCGCGGCAAAGCCGCAAGAACTCAGAACCATAGAATTCTGAATCCTGGGTTCTGAATTCTTCCTTTTACATTTACAACTATCTCCGTAGTTATTATAAAGTTGTTGTCGATGTGTATTCAACTTTTATTGTATCATCTTTTTGACGTGCGAGTTTCGCTTTGTTTCCGCGACCATCTTCAATGTTTAGCTTTTCAAGCTTACACTCAACAAAGAAATTTACAACTGTTGTTTCAACAAAGCCAGCCCAATTTTGTTTCTTTTCCATTATGTCAGAGCTAACTTCTGGTATTTCTTCTAGGGTGTTAATGTTTTCATTCGTAGACATGTTTTCACCTTCTTCTTTAGAAATTGTTGATTATCGTATTTTATTAATTGACCAACATTATATATATTATCATTTTTATTATTTATTTTGCAATAAACAATTTACAATAAACTTACCATTAAAATTTCTTCAATTCAAATTTCAAAAAGTATAAACAGTTTTTCCCTAGTTTTGCAACAGCTTTGAATATACCATAGCCCGAAACATTTATTTAAAGGATGTTTTCGGGTATTTTTATTTTTAAAATATGTCATATTTATGTGGATTTACATGGTTACTTATGGTATAAT
>Ga0209800_10001334_pt1 | contig 26640 bp, 27 predicted proteins | sample Higcelweek8metaG_FD_187174 | JGI IMG/M metagenome (GOLD analysis project Ga0209800, IMG submission 187174) | Freshwater pond sediment microbial communities from the University of Edinburgh, under environmental carbon perturbations - High... | ecosystem: Environmental > Aquatic > Freshwater >...
AATTCGGCCAGGGTGCTGGTAAGCGCGTCCTGCAAAAGTGTGATATCCGACGAAATACGGCTGTTCAACTCCCCTACTCTACGGAATTGAAAAAATTTCATCGGCAAACGGATCAGGTGATTGAATGTACTTTGACGCAGATCGGCCAACGTTTTTTCGGCAACGCTTACAAACAGATAAACCCTGAAATACGAAAAAACCGATTGAGATATCAAAACAGCAATCAGGATAAGAGCGATGCGGTTAATTTCTGCTGCCAGTTTCCCCTGGTTCCCAAGGTCAACCAGCTCACCCAATAATTTCGGAAAAATAAGGCTGGCACTGCTCGACCCAAGAAGGAAAAGTAATCCGAGTGCATATTCGTATTTATAGGGTTTTATGTAACTGTATAGCTTAAACAGTTTGCGCAAGCCGGGTAGAGTAATTTTCTTTTTGGGGACTTCGGTATTCATTTTTCAATTAAATTATTTTCGCGCAGGTTAGCTGTAAATTAACAGTCGGAACTGGTTTTAAGTTCAGGCAACACGATATGGGAAGAGCTCCGGATACTAAAAAAGGTATAAGGCAGTTGGCCGACTATTGATTCCTGTTTAAAGCATATTTATACAATGTTACTGTATAATCCATTACCCCAAGCTCAATCCAGCCATAGTGCACAACAGAGTTTTCGATAAACCGAATTGCAATAAATTTATCATCAATATTCCGCCAGTTGCCCCACAGTATATTGTTTTGAATCTGACCTTGATTATGATCATCTGATATCAGTCCGAATGCACCCGATTGCCAGTTACAAAACTCATTCAAAGTATCACCCACTGAACAGACCACCGGATTCGGATAAATTCGATATTCGATAGTTAGATTTGAAGGATACTGCTTAGCCGGATTGTAATTTTCATTATAATAAATGATTATAGTATCATCACCAGGTGGAATAGCCAGAGGGATCGAAAAACTTGCGATAGTAGATGTATCTGCTTCAACGTAGAGCGAAACATTTGAGTTCAAGGTTCTAACAGCCGCTGACCATTCTCTGTAAACAGTGTGTAGATAGACTGAGCAGTAAAATTCAATATCATCAGTCATATCGTTATTCAAATCGATCTTGATACTTCTATCATACGGGCTGAAAGAACTAACATAAATGGAAGTGTCCAGATTGCCGGCAAAAGTGTAATCGCCAATTGTATTTATAAGCAGATAGTCCGTTTTTTGAGTAGTTTCTTTCTCCTTGCTGCAACCAAAAAGCAAGAATATTATCATTATGGATAACGAAATACAAAACAATTGTGTTTTCATAGTTTCAGGATTAAATATAAAATAGAAAGAACATTACAAATTACTGGAAAGCAAAGGTAAGACTACAAAGCCGGATTCATCACTGTACCAATAAATAAAATTGTACCCGTCGACTTTTCACTGATAAAATAAACGAAAGGTCTGTCAACAGTGAAATAATACGGTTGATCAGGTCCGGCAGAAGTTTCTACCATTTCAACCACAGTAACGGCAGCAGCTTCCGATCCTTCCTCGTTAGTTTCAATAAAAGTGTTATGTAAAACACGTGATATCGATAAATCAGCATCCGGATTTATCCGGGCAAAGTCGGCATTATCAGTAAAAGCAACTCTCATTCCGAGCGCAGTAAGAATTGGCTTCATGTTTTCTTCTTTATACTCATACTTAAATCTGGGCAATTGCAACTGAATATCCGTCTCGCTGAATTGCTGACTCCAGGTATCCCAATTTGCCTGTGTAAGTTGCGATATCACATCGTTAACGCTTTTGTTATAATTTGGGAGCAGAACTGTCATGGTATAATTTCCCTGGTTGTAGGGTAATTCAACAGCTTCAAAATCAGTAGCTTTAAAATAATTATATGTTGCATGCTGAATCATAGCCGGAGCCTGAATTTTCGAAGCGTTAGCCAGAGTAAATGGTTTCTCGATAGTTTTATCCTTATCGAACTGGAATTTCCATTGACCTTTAAAATACACAGCATTAACCAGGTACATAACTGCATCAGCTGGAATTGCATCTAATATTTCGGGAATCAGTTCGTTTGTTTTCTCATTTACCCAACCATTAATAATATCTACAGCTGTAGGTGACGAAAAATCAAGGGGAGCAACTTCAGCATTAAAATAAGTTTTATTTGTTTCAATAAACGCAGGTACAACCGAAAAATCATCCCTGTACCAGATTGAGTTTGCGATCTGAAGCTTTACTTTTGGATCGAGTGTGGCGAAAGTTTCGACAATATATTTGTACGATTCGTTGATTTCGGCATCAGTCATCTCACCAAATCCAAGCGTACTGGTCATTGCTTCGAGTGTTTCGTTTGCAGCTCCGTTTCGCGTCATTCCCAAAGCCATACTAACGCTCAACGGCGAAACCATCAGGTTTTGATCACTTCCGGAAAGCTCATTTACTTTGTTGAAAAAATCAAATCCGAATGCATTACTACCTGTAATAACCTGCTTTTGTTTTTCGGTAAGAACGACCGGTTTCATGTCACCTGCTTGTGGTGATTTTTCTTTTTCACATCCGTAATTCACAATTGCCAGCATTGTGAGGCTCAGGATAAAGAATATCTTTTTCATTGTAAAAACGTGTTATTAACCTGATAAAGGGAAACTTATGGACTCCAAGGTTGTATTGTTGCAAAATAAAATTGCGGCAAATATCATACCACTTAAACCAAATAATTCATTGAATTTTTGCTAAAAATAATTGAAAGGATAAGCTAGCAAGAAAGGATTACGAGTTGAATGATTGAGCGCTTTGATAGGCGGGATTTGCAATCCCGCCCCAACGAGGCCGGAATTTGCAATTCCGCATAATAACACTAAAAAGTTATATCCTTTCCGGCACAATAGCTGGTCAGGCTTTGGCTGGGCGGAATTTGCAATCCTGCCCCAACGAGCCGTGAATTTTCAATTCCCGGAACTGTGGATATTTCGCTTTACCCAATTTATATTATTTAATCTGTTCAATTATTCTATTTTACCATTGTAGTAGGAATATAGTGACTTATTCCCTATATTTGATGATAAATAAGTAAATAAAGTCTTTCATTGAAATTTGTGAAACATACTGATTTATCTTGTAATACTGCATTTTACAATTATTTATTGTTGCATTTCTCAGAACTATTTTGTTGCCGGACTTTAAAAGATTAATGCGATTACAAGCCAACAATCTTTATATTATCATAAGGTTAGTATAAATTGAATTTAACCCTGAAAATTTGACTGACATGAAGAAAAGAAACAACATTTTGATTTACTCTTTTGCACTAATTGGAGTTTTATTAATGCTTTCAATCAGTTGTAAAAAGGACAAGGACGATCCTGATCCACAAGTACCCGTGTTTACTGTTATAGCCAATACCGTCCAGCTCCAGGGCGGGGGTGAAGGATTGCAATTCTCCGCGAAATGCATAAACGAAGATGTTAAGATGACTGAAGTCACCAATACATCTCCAATCTCTGTTAAGACATTTAAATACGATTTAGATGGAAAGTCTTATACTAAAAATTCATCAATCCCCTTGCAGGATGAAGACGTTGCTTATTTCAAGGAACTGGGAACCTGGAATTTTACCTTTGTAGGAAACCGGACGTCAGATAATGAAAGCTTTTCTGTAAACGCAACGCTTTCTGTAACAGTAAAATAAAGAATCTGATAGGATCGCGTTGAGCACTTTTTACTCTTTGATTCTTTTCCTCCCTCCCCAACGAGCCTGGAATTTGCAATTCCTCATAATAACAATAAAAAGTTACATCCTTTCCGGCACATTAGCTGGTCAGGATCTGATTGAACGTGATTTGTAATTATATGTTCAGACAAACCGATTCCCTTTATACTTATTATTAATGCGATTAAAAATCGCATCACCCTTTTATGTATATTGCATTACTATTTCTGAATGAGTATGGAGAAAAAAGAATCATATCGACATATTTTACCACATTTCCAGAAGCCTGGACAGACCTATTTTGTAACATGGAATTTACATGACGCAATTCCGGTAAAAGCCTTAGCACGTTATACTTCGGAGTTGGAGATGTTAAAATCACAAATTAAATTTCTCGAACAACAAAACCCTGTACCTTCTGAAATAGAAAAAATCAAACAGGAATATCAATTAATCAGAAGGCAATATATAAAAGCTTATGATGATCTTTTAGACGCTGAAACGAAACCTGAAATTGACTTATCGAAACCTGCAAATCTTGAAATCATTTTCGGTTCGTTACTGTTCTGGGAAGAAAAAAGATTACAAAATCTGGCTTTTACCGTAATGCCTAACCATATTCACTGGGTTGTGAAACTTTTTGATAAGGATAGTGGCGGTATTCCGGTGTATCTGCAGGATATTTTACAATCGGTTAAACGGCATTCATCAAATAAAATAAACAAGGCTGAAAACAGATCGGGCAAACTCTGGCAAAAAGAAAGCTTCGATACGACCATAAGGAACGAAAAACATTTAGTCAAGGCGATAAAGTACACATTGAACAATCCCGTAAAAGCCGGATTAGTTTCAAACTGGAGAGACTGGAAAGGAACCTGGTGCGGGTGCAGCGATTTTTAATCGCCGGGTGCAGCGATTTCCAATCGCTGATCTGGGTGCAGCGATTTTTAATCGCTGTTCAATATTTAAAAATGCGATTGAAAATCGCATCACCCGATCCTACATCCTCTCCGGCACTTCAATCCCAAGAAGCCACATCGAATTAGCAATAACCTGTGCCGTGAATTTTGATAAACTTAAACGCAATGCCCGGCTCGAAACATTTTCCTCCTTTAGAATTGTTAGATCATGGTAAAAACGATTGTATTCCGAAGCCAATTCAAAAGAATAATTAGCAATTACTGCAGGACTGTGCATTTCGGCGGCCTGTGCAAGCAAAGCAGGAAAATCATGTAGCTTTTTCAATAATTCCTTTTCCTGTGGCTGAAGTTCAACTGTTGCAGAACCATTCATATTTACTTCAAAACCAGCTTCCTGCGCTTTCCGGAGCACCGATTTTATCCTGGCATAAGTATATTGTATAAATGGCCCTGTGTTTCCGTTAAAATCAATAGATTCCTCAGGATTAAAGAGCATATTCTTTTTAGGATCGACTTTCAAGATAAAATATTTGAGTGCGCCTAAACCAATTGTACGATATAGATTTACAGCTTCTTCGCCTTCAAACGAATCGAGTTTACCCAGTTCGCGGGCCATAGCTTCGGATGTATCGAACATCGCCTGCATCAGGTCGTCGGCATCTACTACAGTTCCTTCGCGGGACTTCATTTTGCCGGCAGGAAGTTCAACCATGCCATACGAGAGATGGTAAATAGAATCAGCCCAATCGCTTCCAAGATGTTTCAGTACAACTTTCAACACATTGAAATGATATTCCTGCTCATTACCAACTACATATATTAACTGCTCAGGGTTATATTCGTTATACCGTTGCTGTGCGGTACCCAAATCCTGTGTCATATATACGGAAGTACCATCGCTGCGCAATAGTAGCTTTTCATCCAGGCCGTCAGCTGAAAGATCAATCCACACCGAGCCATCGGCACGCCGGTTAAAAACACCTTTCTGAACGCCTTCCTCAACAAGTTCCTTACCTAATAAGTAGGTTTGCGATTCGTAATAGGTTTTATCAAATTCAATTCCGAGCGTTTCATAAGTTTTGGCAAAACCAGTGTAAACCCATCCATTCATGGTCCGCCATAAATTGAGGGTTTCTTCGTCATGTGCTTCCCACTTTTGCAGAAGTTCCTGAGCCTGAATAATAAGCGGCGCTTTTTTAGCTGCTTCCTCAGGCGTTAAACCTTCGGCGACCAAAGTGGCAATCTCTTCTTTATAGTATTTGTCAAAAACCACGTAGTACTTTCCAACCAGGTGATCACCTTTCAATCCACTGCTTTCCGGTGTCTCGCCGTTTCCCCATTTTTGCCAGGCCAGCATGCTTTTGCAGATATGAATCCCGCGGTCGTTCACCAGGTTTACTTTTACAACTTTTTTCCCGCTTGCTTCCAAAATCCGCGAAAGCGAAAAGCCCAAAAGGTTATTACGGATATGTCCAAGATGCAGCGGCTTGTTAGTATTTGGTGACGAATACTCTACTACTACAGGTTTACCGTTCAGTTTTTCGCCGTAACCAAAATTCTCTTTCCCGAAATTCGTAGCAAGAAAATTAAGCCAGTATTCCTTTCGGATGCTTAAATTCAGAAATCCTTTGATGACATTGTAATTTTCAACTTCCGACAAATGAAGTTTGATAAATTCACCTATTTCCATAGCAGTAGCTTCGGGCGATTTACGCGAAACTTTGGTAAACGGAAATACAACCAACGTAATATCGCCATCGAATTCTTTGCGCGTATTCTGCAATTGGATTTGAGATGGATTTGCCTCCACCCGGTATAAGGAATTTACGGCAGCTTTTATGGTATCTGTCAACAGTTGTTCAATCATCAGACTATTTATTTAAAGCGGCAAAAGTACGGTTTTTCAGTGAAACACATACGTTTTTATGCTGGCAGTGCAAACGATTGCTTTGCGGATACCGCGTGGCCATTGACTTATGTGAGGTTTAAAATCTATAAGCCTGCAATGGCAACATATCCGAAAACCGGACATACTAAAAGCCTTTTCAGAGTAGGCGTAAGGAAGTTTCTAAAAAATTTTGCCAGCAAGTTTAAACATTTATCTTTGCAGCCAATAACCAGATTATTTAATAGACAAACATACTTTTAAACTTTAAACAATCCTTTATGCAACGTAATGTAATTATTATCGGAGCTGCAGGGCGCGACTTTCACAATTTCAACACATTTTTCAGGGGAAAAGCTGAATACAATGTTGTTGCTTTTACAGCCGCCCAAATTCCTGACATTGATGGCCGTAAGTATCCAAAAGAACTGGCCGGTGTTGATCTTTACCCGAATGGTATTCCCATTTATGCTGAGCAGGATCTGCCAAAACTGATCAAAGAACTGAATGTGGTTGATTGTGTTTTCGCTTACAGCGATGTTCCATACCCACGTGTTATGAATGTTAGCGCACTGGTAAATTCCTGTGGTGCTAATTTTATTCTTCTCGGTCCGGGCGAAACCATGATCAAAAGTACCAAACCGGTTATTGCTGTTGGCGCTACCCGCACAGGATGTGGCAAAAGCCAGACTTCGCGCCGTATCATCGAAATTCTGATGGCTAAAGGTCTGAAAGTTGTTGCCGTTCGTCACCCTATGCCTTACGGCGATTTGAATGAGCAGAGAGTTCAGCGTTTTGCAACTGTTGAAGATCTGAAAAAACACAAATGCACCATCGAAGAAATGGAAGAATACGAACCACATGTTGTTCGTGGTAACGTAATTTATGCAGGCGTTGATTATGAAGACATTCTTCGTGCAGCCGAAAAAGATCCTGATGGATGCGATATCGTGTTGTGGGATGGTGGAAATAATGATTTCCCGTTCTACAAACCCGATCTTACCATTGGTGTAGCCGACCCACACCGCCCGGGTGCTGAAGTTGGTTATTACCCAGGTGAAGTGGTTGCACGTATTTCGGATGCCATCGTTATTAACAAAATTGATTCAGCTGATATTGCAAACATTCAGATTGTTCGCGATAACATCGCAAAAATCAATCCTAATGCACTTGTAATTGACGGAGCTTCGCCACTAACCGTTGACAAACCTGAACTTATCCGCGGCAAACGCGTTCTGGTTGTTGAGGACGGCCCGACACTTACCCACGGTGAAATGAAAATAGGTGCAGGAACAGTTGCTGCCAACAAATTTGGTGCAGCCGAACTGGTTGACCCAAGGCCTTATGCAGTTGGTAAACTGGCTGAGACTTTCCGTATTTATCCTAACATAGGCACTTTGTTGCCGGCAATGGGATACGGCGAAGAGCAAACCCGCGACCTCGAAAAAACCATCGAAAACACACCTTGCGATTGTGTAGTTATTGCTACCCCGATCGATCTTAACCGTATTATCAAGATCAACAAACCTTGTGTGAAAGTAGGTTACGACCTTCAGGAAATCGGCAAACCCGACCTTGCAGGCATCCTCGATGAGTTTGTTAAAAAACACAATCTCGTTAAATAAAATTTTCCTTTAAAAAAAGCGGCCCGCACAACAGGCCGCTTTTTTTATGACAAAGTATTAACAATCGCACCGCGTCAACCGTTGATATTTCGTAATTTTATAACCGCAAAAAAAACACATCAACAATGAAAGATAAAAACCTGGTTTCAATTACCGATTTCACTAAAGAACAGTACCTGCGAATACTCGATATTGCTGCGGATTTCGAGAAAAACCCCAATCAGAAGCTTCTTAACGATCATGTTGTAGGTTCACTCTTTTTTGAACCTTCAACACGTACACGCCTAAGTTTCGAAACAGCCGCCAACCGACTGGGAGCGAGAGTAGTAGGTTTCAGCGACAGCGGTTCAACCAGTGTTAAAAAAGGCGAATCGCTCAAAGATACCATCATGATGGTAAGCAGCTATGTTGATATTATTGTGATGCGACATCCCCGCGAAGGAGCAGCACGCTGGGCAAGTGAAGTATCATCGGTTCCGGTTATTAATGCCGGCGATGGCGCCAATCAGCATCCTACGCAATGCCTGCTCGATATGTACAGCATTATGCAAACTCAGGGAACACTCGACAATCTGAATATTGCATTTGTAGGTGATTTGAAATACGGACGCACAGTTCATTCGCTGGTTCAGGCAATGTGTAATTTCAACGCTACTTTTCACCTGGTTTCACCCGAAGAACTGAAACTGCCAAGTTCCAGCAAGATGCACATTAAAAATAATAACCTTGAGTACCATCAATACACCGAACTGGCTGATGTTATTCCAATTGCAGATATTGTTTATATGACACGCATTCAGCAGGAACGCTTCAGCGATCCGCTGGAATACGAAAAAGTTAAAAATTCGTATGTGCTCGACCGTGCCTTGCTTCACAACTGTAAACCTAATATGAAAATACTCCATCCATTGCCTCGCGTAAACGAAATAAGCGAAGACGTGGATGAAACGCCACAAGCCTTTTATTTTAAACAGGCCGAAAACGGTGTTTATGTCCGGCAGGCATTACTTGCCGCAATTGCAGGAGTTAAATAATTGAAGTTTAAACCAGGAAACATTTTTTGAAACATGAATAAAGAACAACGTCACCTTAATGTTACAGCCATCGAAAATGGAACTGTAATCGACCATATCCCCGCCAACAACGTTTTTAAAGTACTTCATATTCTCAACCTCGAAAACAATAAAAACCAGGTACTTTTTGGCGACAACCTCGACAGTCAGAAATACGGCAAAAAGGGAATTGTAAAAGTGAGTAACACTTTTTTCGATAAAGGCGAAATCAATAAAATAGCGCTGGTTGCTCCTACCGCCACATTTATCGAAATCAAAAATTTTGAAGTAGTAACCAAAAAGCAGGTTGAAGTTCCCGATCAGATCAAACGGATCGTAAAATGTTTCAATCCCAATTGCATCACTAATGTCGAGAACGTTACAAGCTGGTTCACCGTGGTTGATAAAAAAGAAATGAAATTACTTTGCCATTACTGCGAAAAAATTACCAGCAGAAACAGCATTGTTTTCAAATAATATCCTACTTATCAGCAGATAAATTTTCCTGCCCGGATTCCAGTATCCGGTTGGCTTTTCAATGAATGAAATATTAAAACCAAATGAAAAAAACTTTTCTTTTTCTGCTTACTATCTTTGGTGGAACAGTTATGCTTGCCCAAAGCCCTAACAAAGACAAAGGCACTTTTAAAGTTTACGAACCGGGTTATTTTCAGAATTCAATTCTGAAGGGTATCGAAGATTTTGAATCACAGAAAGCAACTCCAAAGCAAACAAAATCATTTAAAGCCGATCCTGCCTCTTTTAACATTCCTTCATCAAAAGAGGATTTTAAAACCTATTGGCACAACGAGCCTGTTTCGCAAGGAAATACAAACACATGCTGGTCATTTTCGGCAACCTCGTGCCTCGAATCTGAAATTTTTCGTACAACCGGACAAAAAGTACGCCTTTCGGAAATATACACCGTATATTACGAATACCTCGAACGTGCCGAAAATTGGGTTAAAACCCGTGGTAATATGCATTTCGGCGAAGGGTCAGAAGGAAATGCCGTGACCAAAATATGGCGAAAATATGGCATTGTGCCGTTGGATGCTTACAGCGGATTAAAACCCGGACAAACTTTTCATACTCATGCAAAGATGTTTGAAGAGCTTAAAAACTATGCCGATTTTGTAAAAAAGAATAATTTATGGGATGAAGCCGCTGTTAAAAGCAATTTCAAAAGTATTCTAAACTACTATATTGGTGAACCGCCAACCAAAGTGAATGTAAACGGCAAAGAAGTTTCGCCGAAAGAATACATGACTAACGTACTGAAATTCAACCCCGACGACTATATCGATGTACTTTCGTACATGCAGCAACCTTATTGGAAACAGGTTGAATATGAAGTTCCTGATAATTGGTGGCACGATGCCAGTTATTATAACATTCCTCTAGATGACTTTATGAATGTATTCAAAAAAGCTATCAAAGCCGGTTACACTATTGCAATTGGCGGCGATGTTTCCGAAGCCGGATTCCTGGCAAGGGAAGCGAATGCAGCAGTTGTGCCTTCGTTCGATATTCCTTCTGCTGCTATTGATGAAAATGCGCGGCAGTTCCGGTTCAGTAACGAAACTACTACCGACGATCACGGAATGCATGTTGTGGGCTACCTCGAAAAGGACGGAGTGAGCTGGTTTCTGGTTAAAGATTCAGGCGCAGGTAGCCGCACTGGAGGAAAAGAAAAGAATAAAAACTTTGGCTATTACTTCTTTCACGAAGATTATATAAAATTGAAAATGATGGACTTTATGGTTCATAAAGATATGATGAAGGAACTTTTACCTAAATTCGCAAAATAGGTGTTAGGGTTTAGGGATTGAGGTTTAGGGACTTTAATCTCAAGATTTAATTACTAATTCTGAAAATAATTCTAAATATCCAAAACTACAATTTAGCATTCCCTAACCCCTGAAACCAAACACCCAAACCCTAAACCATGCAACAACATTCACGCATACAGCAAGAAGCCGAGCCAAACGAAGGATATATCCGTAAACTAATTGCCGAAGGCGAACATCAGCAACTCGATTTCAAATTCGGGATTAACGATTCACGAAAAATAGCCCGTACATTGGCTGCCTTTGCCAATACCGATGGCGGCCGGCTGCTGATTGGGGTTAAAGACAACGGTTCGATTGCCGGAGTGCGATCGGAAGAGGAATTCTATATGATTCAGGCTGCATCCGAAATGTTTACCAGGCCAGTAGTGCCATTCGAAGTTAAGGAATGGACAGTAAATCAGAAACGGATTCTTGAAATTATTGTTCCGGCTATAAAAGGCGTACTGCATTCAGCTCCCGAAAAGAAAGATGATTACCTTATTTATACACGCGTAAACGATGAAAATTACCCGGTAAACAGCGTATGGCTAAAAGCACATAAATGGAAAAATTCCGAAACAGGAACATTTATCCGTTTTGCCGAAAGCGAGAAATTTCTGCTGAATTACCTGGAAACAGAGCCTTCCATCACACAATCGCGGTATTGCAAACTGGCAAACATAAACAGCCGAACGGCCGAAAATATTATCGCAGGCTTTGTTGCCATTGGTATGGTAAATATTGTTTTCACAAAACAAGGAGTTGTTTACAAACTCAGCGAGAAATACACCAGCCTCACTCCTGAACAACGTTTGAAACAGATTACCTCACATGTATCGAAATAAAAGTGTATGATAGCGATTATTTCACCGGCAAAATCATTGAATTTTGAAATCAAAGCACCTTTTGAGGTTGCTACTTTTCCCCATTTCGCAAAAGATGCTGATTACCTGGCCGGCAAATTAAAAAAGCTAAAATCGAACGAACTTGGCGCTTTGATGGATATTTCGCCTAAACTCGCCCAGCTCAATGCCGGGCGCTATGCTATGTGGAAAAGTGCACCTGAAAAACAAGCCGTTTATGCTTACGATGGCGACGTGTATGATGGCTTAAATGCCCAAACACTTTCGCTCTCTGAAATTGAATTTGCACAGCAACATCTGCTGATACTTTCAGGATTATACGGATTATTAAAACCGCTCGATCTGATTAAGCCATACCGTATCGAAATGGGGACTTCGTTTGCAACACCTAAAGCGGAAAATTTATATAAATACTGGGGCGACAGAATCACCGATCTGTTGAAGAAAAATCTGAAAGAATCCGGGAGCAATGTGCTTATAAATCTAGCTTCGCAGGAGTATTTTTCAGCCGTAAATACCAAAAAGCTGAAAGCCCGAATCATCACACCTTCCTTTAAAGATAAAAGCAACGATAAGTATGCAATCATTTCATTTTTTGCAAAAAAAGCACGTGGGATGATGAGCCGCTTCATAATTGAGAATGCAATTACTGATTACGAAATGCTGGTTGGCTTCGACGAAAGTGGCTATCATTTCAATCATGAGCTTTCAAAAGGCGATAATTGGGTCTTCACCAGGGGATAAATTCCAATTGTTAATAAATATTTTTATAATGTTCAATTCTGTGAATAGGTTTATAAAGAGTTTTGGAAATGCCGCACGAGGTATAGCCTATCTTTTTAAAAGCCAGCCAAACGCCCGGATTGAACTAATTATGGCCATTTTTGTAATTATCGCAGGATTTTTATTCGAAATACATAGTTACGAATGGATCAGCATATTACTGTGTATCGCGCTGGTATTGGCTTTGGAAGGAATTAACACAGCTATTGAAACATTCTTAAACAAAGTTCACCCGGGTTTTGACAGTGAAATAGGAAAAGCTAAAGATGTTGCTGCCGGAGCGGTGCTTATCGCATCAATAGTAGCTGCTATTATTGGATTTGTTATTTTTGCGCCCAGGCTGTGGAATTTATTTATAAACTAAGTCTGATTTTTACGGAAGTATAAAATAGAAAATTGGAAAATAGAAAATTGTGTGCAATTACTACACCATTTTCCATTGACCTCTAACGATTAACAAACCTAATATGATACTTATCGCTGACGGCGGCTCCACCAAAACAGACTGGCGCCTTATTAAAGAGGGAAGAGAATACAAAAAAATACAAACATCCGGATTTAATCCGTACCTGGTTGGCAGCGATGAAATTGAAGAAATCCTTTGGAAAGAACTCCAGCCGTATATCGATAACACAGCCGTAAACGCAGTTTACTATTACGGAGCAGGATGTTCAACAGCGGTTAAAAATCAGATAGTTGAAACGGCTTTTGAAAAAATTTTTACAAAAGCAAAATTATACATCAGTCACGATCTTCTGGCAGCCTCACATGCATTGTGCGGAGATGAGGAAGGCATTGCTGCCATACTCGGAACAGGTTCAAATTCTTGCTATTACGATGGTAAGGATATCAAAGATGGTATTTTCTCGCTCGGTTATTTCTTTGGCGACGAAGGTAGCGGAGCCTACCTGGGGAAACAACTTATTACCGCATACCTACACAAGGAATTACCTGAAGATATAGCACTAAAACTCAGCGTAGCATATCCGATGAGCCTCGAAAATATTCTCGATGCCGTTTATACCAAGCCTGCCCCGAGTCGTTTTCTTGCATCATTCAGCAATTTCATCAACGAACACCGCGATCACCCTTATATATACAACCTTATTACCGAAGCATTCAGGGCATTTTACAAATACCAGGTTTGCTGCTATGCACGGCACAAAGAGGTTCCGGTTCATTTTGTAGGATCAGTTGCCTACCATTACAGGGATATTTTAACTTACATCGGACTGGAATTCGGCATTAGAACCGGAAAATTTATTAAAGCTCCAATTGATGGACTGGTGGAATATCATCAGGAAAACATATAGCCTTAGCGTCAACGTAAATTACTTCAGAATAAACTTCATTCCTTTTTACTACCTGCCTCAAATTTCAGTGCTCCTGAATTGATGCAATAACGCAATCCTGTTGGCTGGGGACCATCGTTAAAAACATGCCCCAAATGCCCGCCGCATTTGGCACACATAACTTCTGTACGCACCATACCATGCGTATAATCCCTCTTTTCAATGATATTTTTGTTCACTGCCGGTTCATAAAAAGCTGGCCATCCGCAACCGGAATTGTATTTGGTTTTAGATTTAAAAAGCTCAGTTCCACAAGCGGCACACGAATAAGTGCCTTCATCGAATAAATCATCATACTCCCCTGTGAATGGCCGTTCGGTTCCTTTTTCGCGTAAAATATTAAATTGAACCGGGCTTAATAACTTACGCCATTCATCATTACTTTTATTAATTTCGAATGTATCCATGGTAGATATTGTTGATTTTGAAAGGTTTTTACTCCCTGTTTTTTGCGCACATGCCGAAAAAGAAAGGCTTATCAACGCTATGATCCATATTTTACTTAAATAGTTCTGCATTTTAACAGGTATTGAAATCAGTTTCTGATTCCTTTAAACAAAATGCCACGAACTTTAGTTTATTAATGCATTCACAAAAATCCTTAATTTTATTCCTGAATTCAAACTGATTAGGTTTGCTAACTTATAACTATCAGTTGAAAAATACATTTTCAATACTATCTGATCGCTCATCGCCTTGTCTGCTTTTCGCCTCTTCTAAAGCTTGATAAATACACTATTTAACCTCTTCTTAATCTATGGATACTTTTCTCATCATAAGTGGCATTATTCTGCTGATTGCTGGAATAGCGGGCTGTATTTTCCCGTTTTTACCTGGTCCGCCTTTGGCTTATGGAAGTCTGATACTTTTACAGATTTCGACCTACAAACCATTTACCGAAAATTTCCTGATCATCTGGGCTTTGGTTACAATTGCAGTTGTAATTGCCGATTATTACATTCCGATCTGGGGAACTAAAAAATTCGGTGGAACAAAAGGCGGAGTTTGGGGCGCAACCGCTGGACTTATAGTTGGCATATTCTTTTTCCCGCCCTTAGGATTGATAATTGGCCCATTTATCGGTGCATTCGCAGGCGAAATAATTAATAATCAGGATAGTAATAAGGCATTTAAATCAGCCATTGGCTCATTCATTGGTTTCGTTGCCGGAACCCTCATGAAACTCGGAATCAGTGTAGTAATGGGATATTATTTTATTACAGCCCTCTGGTGAAAAGAAAACAGGCTCACTTGAATAAATTTCTGGCGGGTATCCAATACCAGTTAAAGTTAGACCTTTGGCAGGAACTGAATAACCTGCGGCACTCCTGTTTTGACTTTTAATAATATTCTGGAATTCATCAACAGATATTTTCCCCCTTCCTGCATCCAGCAAAGTTCCAACTATTGCCCGTACCATATTTCGTAAAAAACGGTCGGCACGAATAGTAAATTTCAGCAAATGAGCATCCTGATGCCAATGTGCAAAATGAATATTACAGAAAAAATTATTAACCTGTGTATGCACCTTACTGAAGCTCTTAAAATCGTTTCGCCCCAGTAGCAATGATGCGCATGTATTCATCTTTTCAATATCAAGGTTGCCATGAACGAAATAAGCCTGTTCAAACAGAAATGGATCCTTTTTCCTGATAATAACGTACTCATATTCGCGCCACAATGCGCTAAACCGTGCATGGGCCTCGGGCATTACCGGTCTTATTCCGGCAATTGCAATATCCTGAGGAAGAAACCTGTTGAGCTTAAGGGTGATGTTCTGAAGTTCAGTTTCCGAAAAAGCATATTCAGAATCGAAATGTGCGTAAAAATTACTGGCATGCACGCCGGCATCCGTTCTCCCACAACCGGTTACATGATCCTTTAATCCTGCAATTTTTGATAATCCACTTTCGATCAATTGCTGCACAGTTGCTGCATTAGGTTGTATTTGCCAACCTCCGTATGCGGCTCCGTTGTATGAAAACTGTAAAAAATATCTGTATCCCATTCTTCCTCCTGCATGCAAAAGTAGCTTTTTTACCTAAAATACATTATATTTTTATATTTAAATACAAGCCTATAATGTGAGTATCATAACTTTATAATTGTCTTTTAGAAGGGTTATAAATTACACTTTAAATTTAAAAAACTAAGCCAAAAATGCTGCCTGTTCTAATAAGAATTATATCTTTACAGCCTCAATTGTGAATCAATTAACAATGTATAATTATATTAATCAAGTAATTACAAACAAACTAATTTAAAATGACAAACACTGAAGTACTAATTCATGAACTGGTTGAGAAGCATAGCAAAACCCGCAATGCTTTAATGCCGGTTTTGCAGGGAATAGTATCCCGCGAAAAATTTCTTTCGGAAGAAGCAATGATTGCAGTTGCACGCGAATTGGACCTTTCGGCAGCAGATGTGTACGGAACCGCTTCATTTTACACTTTCCTCGATACCAAGCCACGTGGCAGGAATATCGTAAGGGTTTGTAAGACTATTTCGTGCCATATGCAGGGAAAAGATGCTATCATTAAGGCAATCGAAGATCACTTATTGATAAAAACGGGCGAAACAACTCATGACAAAAAATTCACTTTACTTACTGCCAATTGTCTCGGATGGTGCCACAAAGGCCCGGTTATGCTGATAAACGATGAAGTTTTCCCTTCGGTTACTCCCGAAAAGGCTATCGAAATCATTGAAGAATTCTCAAAGAAAACCAATTAAAACCTAAGGTAGAAATCCCTAATGATATGGAACAGAAACAATTAAAAAAAATAGATATAATCTTTGGATGGGACGATAAATGCACACCCATACAGGTTGTAGAAAAATCAATTAAAAAAACGCCTGAAAACATTATCCTCGATATGATCGATTCGGGGCTAAAAGGCCGGGGTGGTGCCGGTTTTCCAACCGGATTGAAATGGAAATTTTGCAGGAACGAAGAAGCTGACGCAAAATATGTGATCTGCAATGCAGACGAAGGTGAACCAGGCACATTTAAAGACCGTGAAATTCTTGACCGCGTCCCTGAAAAGATTTTTGCCGGCATGACAATCTGCGGATTTGTTATCGGTGCACGCGAGGGATATATCTACGTAAGGGGCGAATATAACTTCATGTTAAAAACCCTGCAGAAGAAAATCGATATTTTTAACCAGCAATTGCAAGGGATAAAAGTTGATTTCCATATTTTTCTACGCTCAGGAAGTGGTGCTTATGTTTGCGGAGAAGAGTCAGCTCTTTTCGAATCGATGGAAGGCAAACGTGGCGAACCCCGCAATAAGCCGCCATATCCTACAGTAGCGGGATATAACGGTAAACCAACAGTTATCAATAATGTTGAAACACTGGTTTATACGTCCGAAATCTGCCGTATGGGTCCCGAGCAATTCAAAGCACTTGGAACCAGCGACTCCCGCGGATCAAAAGTTTTCTCCGTTTCGGGCGATACCCCAATAGCCGGTATTTATGAACTGGAATTAGGAATGCCGTTAAAAGATTTCGTTGATGAATTTGGTGATGGCGATACCAAAGCCATTCAGGTAGGAGGCGCATCAGGACATTGCGTACCTCGCAAGAAATTCAACGACACTATTATTGGTTTCGAAGGAATACCTACCGGAGGTTCAATGATGATTTTCAATTCGAGCCGCTCAATGTATAATGTGCTTCACGATTATCTCGAATTTTTTACCGAAGAATCATGCGGACAATGTACCCCCTGCCGCATTGGATGCCAGCAATTGCTTAAAGGTATTGAGGCTGTAAAAAAAGGCGAACGCCCCCCCACCTATCTCGATGATCTGAAACGCCTCACAGCTACAATGAAAATTGCTGCAAAATGCGGTCTGGGACAGTCAGTTGCCAATCCGTTTACATCTATCGTTGATAATTTTCGCGAAGAGATCATTTACTAATTAAGCGCTTTTAAACCCATAAAATAGGAGAAAAACACCATGAGTAAATATATGGTTAACCTGAAAATAAACAATATCCCTATTCAGGTTGAAGAAGGTACCACAATACTGGAAGCCGCCAAACGCCTGAACTTTCGCATTCCTACCCTTTGCAATCATCCGGACCTTTCTGTAGCAGGAAACTGCCGCGTGTGTGTGGTCGAAGTTAAAGGAGCCCGGTTACTGGCCGCTTCGTGCGCCACTCCGGTTTCGGAAGGCATGGAAGTAAATACAAACAGCGAGAAAGTGCGAATTGCACGTAAACATGTTCTGGAGCTCTTGCTATCGGAGCACAATGCCGATTGCACCAAATGCTTTAAAAACGGGCATTGTGAACTTCAGGAACTGGCTTCGGAATACCGCTATGGCGATCACATCTTCATTGACCTGGTGAAATCAGGAGACAAAACTCTTGATATTTCGTCACCATCCATCACCAAAGATGCCAGCAAATGTATCCGTTGCCAGCGTTGTGTACGCACGTGTACCGAACTACAATCAGTTAGTGCCCTGGCAGTTGTAAACAAAGGTGACCACCAAACCATCTCAACATTCCTTGGCAAACCTTTAAACGATGTAGTTTGTACCAACTGCGGACAATGCATAAACCGCTGCCCGACGGGAGCTTTGTACGAAAGAAATTATATGGAAGAAGTATGGCACGCCATATACGATCCGAACAAATTTGTGGTTGTCGAAACAGCTCCTGCTACACGTGTTGCTCTGGGTGAAGACTTAGGACTTGAGCCTGGTGTAAGGGTTACGGGAAAAATGGTATCCGCATTGCGCAAAATGGGTTTCAACAAAGTTTTGGATACGGATTTCTCTGCCGACCTAACTATCATGGAAGAAGGCACCGAATTGCTCACCCGTCTGAAAAAAGCAATTGTTGACAAAGATGAAACTGTCAAATTGCCAATGATGACTTCCTGTTCACCGGGATGGGTGAAATTTCAGGAGCACATTTTCCCTGAACTGCTTGATAATCTCTCGACCTGCAAATCGCCGCAGCAAATGTTCGGCTCGCTGGCAAAAACCTATTATGCTGACAAGGTTAATATCAAAGCCGAAAACATGGTGGTTGTTTCAATTATGCCATGTACTGCCAAAAAGTTTGAGTGCAACCGCCCCGAAATGCGCGATTCCGGATTTAAAGATGTTGATTTTGTTCTCACTACCCGCGAGCTTGCTATGATGATTAAACAAGCCGGTATCGATTTCGACAAGCTGGATGACGAGTCATACGACAGTATTTTAGGTGAATCAACCGGAGCTGCGGTTATTTTCGGAGCTACTGGTGGAGTAATGGAAGCTGCACTTCGAACGGCGTATGAAATTATAACAGGGAATGAAGTTCCGTTTACCAACCTGAATATACAGCCGGTACGTGGCATGGAAGGAGTAAAAGAAGCAAGTATTAAAATAAAGAACACTAAACCCGAATGGAATTTCCTCGAAGGTGTTGAACTTAAAGTTGCAATTGCTCATGGACTCTCTAATGCCAAACAACTGATGGAAACTATCAAATCAGGAAAAGCAACCTATCATTTTGTTGAAATAATGGGATGTCCCGGAGGATGTATCGGTGGCGGCGGTCAACCAATACCTACATCAGAGGAAATACGCAAAAGAAGAACAGAAGCAATTTATGCCGAAGACATGGGAAAACCCATTCGTAAGTCGCACGAAAACCCTGAGATTGTTGAGGTTTATAAAGAATACCTTACGCATCCGCTCGGACATAAATCGCACGAACTACTTCATACTCATTACAAGGCTCGCAAACGCTATTAAATATCTGCCAACTAACCAAAAGGCCGCCCTGTAATGGGGCGGCTTTTGCATTTTCTTAAGAATTGTATGTTGTAGCTAAACCCGCCCTATTCATGGTAAAACAAATCATACTAACAAGTAAAAACTTATTCAGGGTAGAAGATAAACATCTATTATTTAGATTAATTATAAATTTACTGTTATTTAATTAACAATGTGAATAAAATAACAATGAGTTTGTTTCTTAGTTTAAAATACGTAATTTTGCAGCCTGTAAGCCAATGTCTGATAAATGAATTAAGATATTCATTTACAAGATCTTAACAAGAGAAAAACTGATAAGCAAAGGTAAAATGAAATTAAAAGATATAGCAATCATACTCAATGCTGAAGTTATATGCGGACACAGCAAACTCGAAAGAGAAGTTGCAGCTGTTTTTGCTTCGGACCTGATGAGCGATGTGCTGACTATTGATAGCGAAAAACTACTGCTGCTTACCGGGCTGGTAAATATTCAAACTATACGAACCTCCGAAATGTCGGATATAAAAAATATTGTACTTGTACGTAACAAAAAAGCCAGTCCCGAAATGATTGCGTTAGCTGAGGAAAACAGAATAGTAATTATGCAATGCAGTTACTCAATGTATAAATCATGCGGATTACTGTTTCAGAATGGATTAAACCCTGTTTACTAAACTAAAACGCGATGCGATTCGAATATAACATTGAAGCAGGGAACTTTACAAAAGCAGGTGATGCTTCGAGCAGTTTCAAAAAAATACTGAAACAGCTGAATGTTGATCCTCAAATCATTAAAAGAATCGTTGTTTCGCTTTACGAAGGAGAAGTTAATATTGTTGCGCATGCTAATGGAGGAAAAGTGATTTGCGAAGTTGACACAAACCGCGTTAAAATACAATTGATTGACGAAGGTCCCGGCATTCCGGATATTAAAAAAGCAATGCAGGCAGGTTATTCGACTGCATCGGCAAAAGTCAGAGAAATGGGATTCGGGGCAGGAATGGGTCTTCAGAATATAAAAAACAATGCCGATACTTTTAATATTCAAAGTGAAGTAGGCGTTGGCACTCAGCTTGAAATTATTGTTAACCTGCCAAAAGCCGGATAAATGGACAGCAAACATTTTCATCATGCGTTAAAAATAAGCGACGACCTCTGCATCGGATGCTCGCATTGCATGAATGTTTGCCCTACCGAAGCAATAAGGGTGCGCAATGGTAAAGCAATTTTATATGAAAACCGGTGCGTTGATTGCGGCGAATGTTTCAAAGCATGCCCGGTGAGCGCTATTTTTATTGATCAGGACGACTTTAAACGTATACAGGCCTTCAAATACAGGATTGCTCTGGTTCCTGCAGTATTTATCGGACAGTTTCACGAAGGCATTTCGCGCGACCAGATTTTTGCTGCCATTTTAGCCAATGGTTTCACACACATTTATGAAGTTGAAACAAGCGTTGATCTGCTTGCCGGCGAAGTAAAAGCATATGCAAAAGCACATCCTGAGAAAAAACCACTGATTTCGTCTTTCTGTCCGGCTATAATCAGGTTGGTGCAGGTAAAATTCCCAGCGTTAACAGAGCATATCATGCTTCTGAAACCACCTTTAGATATTACCGCTTTATATTGCCGCAAGGAACTTACGGATCAGGGCATAAATCCTGCCGAAATAGGCGTTTTCTACATTACTCCGTGTGCTGCTAAAATAGCAGCTATCAAAAGCCCTGTAGGCGAAGATTATTCAATGATTACCGGGGTTATCAACATGGATACGTTGTATAACAAAGTTTACAAATACATCCGCAACGACAGGTCAACAATCCCTGTAAGCATCCCGAATAAACATCTTTCGAAAACCGCTTTGCAATGGACACTAACTCATGGTGAAGCATCGCATGTTCCGGGTCGCAGTCTGGCCATCGACGAAATACACAATGTGATTGAGTTTCTTGAAAAAATCGAGAGCGATGAAATAAACGACATCGATTTTCTCGAATTGCGTGCTTGTGACGAAAGTTGTGCCGGAGGAGTTTTGCTCTCGACCAACCGGTTTCTTGTTGCTGAGCGCCTGCGGGCATATTCTGCTGTTGCAGATACAAAGGAATCTCAGCAGGAAGGCATCAATAAATATTCCGAGTATTTAGTCCGGAGGATCAACATTCAGAAAATCAATCCGCGCAGCATGATGAAACTGGATGAAAACATGGAAGAGGCTATGCGGAAAATGGAGAAATCGACCCGTATGCTGCAATGTCTTCCGCTTACTGATTGTGGTGCCTGTGGATCACCTAACTGTCAGGCTTTTGCCAATGATATTGCATTGGGGGATGCTGACATCCGGCAGTGTATTTTTATCCAGAAAAACCGGGAACAAACCGGTGAGCTTACCCCTGACGAATCGCTCGAAATGCTGAAAAGCATCTGGGGAAATGATAAATTTTTCTCGAACCGTAAATAACAAAAACCTATCATGAAGGTAAAAGACATAATAACAGCACTTGAATTAAAAGTTTTCGGCGGAAGCCAGGGTTTGGATCGTGAAATTACAGGTGGCTATACCTCTGATTTATTGAGTGATGTAATGGGATATGCCGAAAATGGCAAAATATGGATTACCTTGCAGACACATAAAAATGTGATTGCAATAGCCTCTTTAAAGGAACTGGCGGCAGTTATCCTGATAAAAGGAAATGATCCTGACACCGATATGCTCGCTCAGGCTAAAGAAGAGGGTATTCCCGTGCTTGGAACCAATGAGGAAGCTTTTGAAATAACAGGCAAACTATTTAACCTGCTAAATCGCTAACAATGAACAGTTACCGGGCTGATCTGCATATACATACCGTACTTTCACCTTGTGGCAGTCTGGATATGAGCCCGGCAAAAATAATAGAAAAAGCCCGCGAAAAAGGCCTTGATATTATTGGAATCACAGATCACAACTCAACCAGGCATTGCAAACTTATCAGCAAACTGGCAGCAACCGAGGGAATATTTGTCCTCATGGGCGCCGAAGTGACCACCCGCGAAGAAGTTCATTGCCTTTCGTTCTTTGAAAATGATGATCAATTGACGGATTTTCAGGCATATCTGGAAGCACACCTCCCTCCTATCCTGAATGATACACAAAAATTCGGATACCAGGTTGTTGTGGATGAAAACGAACAGATAATCGATGAAATTGAGTTCCTGCTTATCTCGGCACTCGATCAATCCATTGACCAGGTCGAGCAGAAAGTTCATTCGTTAGGCGGAATTTTCATACCGGCTCATATCGACAGGCCAAGCTACAGCATTACCAGTCAGTTGGGTTTTATTCCTGCAGGCCTGAATATCGATGCTATTGAGATTTCAGCATCCTGTAAAACCGAAACTATTCTTCCTTTTATCACCAAACAAAAGGGCGTAACCATTATCAGAAATTCGGATGCACATTATGAAGATCAGGTTGGTAAAGTATTCACTACCTTTGAAATGGAACACCGCAGTTTCGCTGAGGTTAAAATGGCCCTGCACGGTATGATGGGACGTAAAACTAGTTACACATGAAGGATTTAGCGCTTCACATACTAGATATATTGCAAAACTCAGTAACAGCTGGTGCTACTCTGATTGAACTGGAAATTAACGAAATCCCAACCAAGGATACGTATTCAGTGAAATTTACTGACAATGGAAAAGGAATGGATGCAGCAATGGTACAACAGGTTACCGATCCTTTTTTCACAACAAGGACTACCCGAAAAGTAGGTTTGGGATTGCCTCTATTGAAACAAAATGCCGAACAAAGCGGAGGAAGTATGCACATATCTTCAACACAAGGCAACGGTACAATGGTAGAAGCGATTTTCGGATACAGCCATATCGACAGGCTACCTGCGGGCGATATTGCCGGAACTATGGCACTCACCGTTTCATCATACCCGTCCATTGAATTCATTTATACACACAACACACCCGAAGGCACTTTTATATTCGACACTAAGGAAATAAAAGAAACCCTGGAGGATGTTCCGATAAGCAACCCACAGGTGATCGCATTCATGAAAGATCTGATTCGCGAAAACCTCGAAGCAATAAAAGCATCATAAATAAACTGTAAAGAAATTTACTAATCATTGTAAAAACTAAATCAAATGACCAAGATCACATCACTGGCTGATTTAAAGAGGATTAAATCCGATGTAGAAGCTAAAATGAGCCTTCGCGAACGGAGCGAAACCCCTGAAAGCATGGTTCAGATCAGAGTTGCAATGGCGACCTGCGGAATTGCATCCGGCGCCAAAATTGTAATGGAATATATGATCGATGAACTTGACAAACGCAACATCCCGGCTGTAGTAACACAAACCGGCTGCATGGGATATTGTTATGCTGAACCTACAATTGAAGTTACACGTCCCGGACATGGCCCACTGGTATTCGGATTTGTTGATTCGAAAAAAGCGGATCAGATCATCGAAAAATACATCAAAAACGGTGAACTTCTCGATGGCATCATCCCTGTTAACTACGAAAATATTGAAGGCAAGTAATAAATCCAGGAGGAAAACACTATGACACAATACAAAATGCACCTGTTGGTGTGCGGAGGAACCGGTTGCAGAGCTTCGGAAAGCGAACTGCTGTTTCACAACCTCAAAAAAGAAGTTCTCGAAAAAGGTCTTGAAAATGAAGTTCAGGTAATTACTACCGGCTGCTTTGGCTTCTGCGAAAAAGGGCCCATCGTGAAAGTAATGCCCGACAATACTTTCTATACACAGGTTAAACCTGAAGATGCAGTTGAAATTATTGCTGAGCATGTCATCAAAGGTCGCCGTGTTACCAGGTTGCTTTATGTTAACCCTGAAACCGAGCAGCATGTAGCAGATTCAAAACACATGGGATTTTACCGTAAACAATTACGAATAGCATTGCGTAACTGCGGTTTTATTGATCCTGAAAACATTGAAGAATACATTTCGCGCGACGGGTATGCTGCTTTGGCAAAATGTCTCACCGAAATGACACCTGCACAGGTGATTGAAGAAATGAAGAAGAGCGGTCTGCGCGGACGCGGCGGCGGCGGTTTCCCTACAGGTCTTAAATGGGAAATTACCAGCAAAAGCCAGGCTGATCAGAAATATGTAGTTTGTAATGCTGACGAAGGCGACCCGGGAGCTTTTATGGACCGGTCCATTCTCGAAGGCGATCCTCATTCAGTTATTGAAGCAATGGCAATTTGCGGTTACTGCATAGGTGCCGACAAAGGAGTTGTTTATATCCGTGCCGAATATCCGCTGGCAGTCGAAAGGCTCAAAATAGCCATGAAACAGGCTTCGGAATTCGGATTGTTAGGAAAAGATATTTTCGGAACCGGTTTTAATTTCGAAATTGATATCCGCTACGGAGCGGGAGCATTTGTTTGTGGTGAAGAAACAGCACTTATCCATTCAATGGAAGGCCTTCGTGGCGAACCAACCATTAAACCTCCGTTCCCAAGTGTTTCGGGATACCTCGAAAAGCCAACCAACGTAAACAACGTTGAAACTTTTGCCAATGTTCCTGTAATCATCAATAAAGGAGCCGATTGGTTTTCTTCCATCGGGAGCGAAAAATCAAAAGGAACAAAAGTTTTTGCCCTTGCCGGAAAGATTAATAACGTAGGACTTATCGAAGTACCTATGGGAACAACTTTACGTGATATTATTTTCGAAATCGGCGGTGGAATAAAAGACGGTAAAAAATTCAAAGCCGTTCAAACCGGCGGTCCTTCGGGCGGATGTTTAACCGAAAAACACCTGGATATCCAGATAGATTTTGATTCACTCACAGCAGCAGGTTCCATGATGGGATCGGGCGGTATGATTGTAATGGACGAAGACGATTGTATGGTTTCCATCGCAAAATTCTACCTCGATTTCACTGTAGAAGAATCCTGCGGCAAATGTGCTCCCTGCCGCATTGGCAACAAGCGTTTGAACGAAATGCTCGAAAAAATCTGCGAAGGCAAAGGAACCATGCACGATCTCGATCTGCTGCGCAACCTCAGCCATGTTATCAAGGATACTTCGCTTTGCGGATTAGGACAAACATCGCCGAACCCTGTATTATCGACCATGGATAATTTCTATGACGAATACCTGGCTCACATTGTTGACCATAAATGTCCGAGCGGACAGTGCAAAGCCCTGCTTCAGTATGTAATTGAACCGGAAAACTGCGTTGGTTGTACAGCTTGCGCCCGTAACTGCCCTGTTAACGCTATTTCAGGCGAACGCAAAGGCTTACATGTAATTGATCAGGCTACCTGTATCAAATGCGGTGCATGTCTGGAGAAATGTAAATTCAACGCTGTGTTTATCAAGTAAGAAAGGGGAATAAACCATGGAAATGATTAATATAAAAATAGACAACAAAGATATACAAGTAGCTCCGGGAACTACCATTCTTGACGCTGCCAAATCAGTCGGTATCAATATCCCGACACTATGTTACCTTCACCTTCACGATTTTAACATCACCAATAAACCGGCCGGTTGCCGCATATGTGTTGTTGAAGTAAAAGGCCGCCGTAACCTGGCTCCCGCCTGTGCAACCGACTGTTCGGAAGGTATGGAAGTGAATACACATAACATACGTGTTCTCAACAGCCGTAAAACCGTTCTGGAACTCATCCTCAGCGACCACCCAACGGACTGCCTTGTATGTGCAAAAAGCGGAAACTGCGAATTGCAAACACTGGCACAGGATATGGGAATCCGCCAGATTCAGTATCAGGGCGAACAATCGACCTATCGCGAAGATACATCACCGGCTATAATCCGCGATGTGGATAAATGTATCATGTGCCGTCGTTGCGAAATGATGTGTAACGA
>Ga0209800_10001336_pt1 | contig 26615 bp, 22 predicted proteins | sample Higcelweek8metaG_FD_187174 | JGI IMG/M metagenome (GOLD analysis project Ga0209800, IMG submission 187174) | Freshwater pond sediment microbial communities from the University of Edinburgh, under environmental carbon perturbations - High... | ecosystem: Environmental > Aquatic > Freshwater >...
GGTGGTGGTCCAGCGCGGGGTGTGGCAGGGCACGCGGCTTGCGCCCGGCGGACGCTTCGCCCTGCTCGGCTGCACCGTGTCCCCGGGCTTCGAGTACGAGGACTACGAGCACGGCCGCCGGGCCGAGCTACAGGCCGCGTACCCGGCCTTCGCCGCGGAGATCGCCGGACTGACGTCCGAGGGCTAGCCGGGCTGGCCGCCCTGCTCGGGGTCCTCCCCGGCCGAGAGGTCGATCTCCAGCTCCACCACACGCCCCGGGCCCGCCGGTGCGGCGTCCCGCCCGACGGCATAGCGCGAGGGCTTGAGCGTCCTGAGCAGGAACATCAAGAGCTGGTCCGAGTGCTTGACCGTGTTGCCGCACTCGCGGCCCTGGTGGAACACCGGCACCTCCACGCCCGTGAGGGCGCGGCGCACGGCCTCGGACTCCAGGGCGTCCACGGCCCGGCCCAGGTCGTCGGCCTCGCCCTGGTCGGCGAGAAAAGCGGGGTCGGCCAGGACCTGGGCCCGCAGCCGCCTGGCCTCGTCCGGGGCGACCTCCGCCGCCCTGGCCGCCGCCGCCATGCTCCCTGTGGCCTTGTAGGTCTTCTGAAACAGTGAAATCTTGCGTTTATTCACGGATTCCTCCTCACTCCGGGGCGCGCTGCGGCAGGCCGCAAACGCCCGCCAAGCGGCCCAGGCCGTTGAAACTGTTCTGATAAATTCTAGACGCTGTTGCAACTACCTGTCGTAACAGGGAATAATTCTCTTGCTTCGCGCAAGCGGAGTGGTAGAAGAGCACACAGGAAAGGATGGGCCTTTCCTGTGATCACCACCAAACCACCAGGAGTCTTTGTCATGAAGAAAGCCATCATCGCCATGTCCATGGTTCTCGCCTTTGCTGGCGTTTCCTTCGCCGCCGACGCCGCCGCCCCGGTCGCCGAGAAGCCCGCCGCCGAAGCCGCCGCCCCGGTCAAGAAGGAGAAGAAGGCTGTCAAGAAGGCCACCAAGAAGGCCGCCAAGAAGGCCCCCAAGAAGGAAGCCGCTGCCGAGAAGGTCGCCGAGTAGTTCAGATCCGACCCGACCTGAGGCGCCCTGGCCCTTGGGTTTATCGCTGAACCGTCCGGACGGGCTCCCGGGTCATCCCTGGAGCCCGTTTTTTTTCGCCTTCAGTATAGCATGGGGTTTCCGGCGCGGACGAAATTGGACCCTTTTTGGCCGTAAAAAAGACTAAAATTCCGGGTTGACAGCACGCCCCGAGCACCCGGAGCCCGCCTTGAGCGGGGGCCTTTGACCGGCTACCCCGCCAGAGGAACCCGAAAAAGTTCTCGCCCCGCAACCCTTGCGCACGGCGGCTTTGCGCAAAAAGCCCTTGTCCTGCCTGCATCCCCGACGGCTAGATATTTCTAGAGAATCTTGATAAAGTACGTAGACAGTGGTTATCCGTCCTATTTATAGAACAATATCCGTTCATCCCGTGTTCCGAACCCTGAAGCTTGCAAGGAAATCCTCAATGACCGCGACCAAGACCGCCGCCGACATGCCCGCCATGCCCTCCGACCTGCCTGATGTGCTGCTGAACGACAACGCCAAGGTGGTGCTCTCGCGCCGCTATCTGCGCAAAGGACCGGACGGCAAGCCCTATGAGCTGCCCCGCGAGCTGTTCTGGCGCGTGGCGGCCAAGATCGCGGCCCAGGAGGCCAACTTCAAGGGCGGCAAGGCCCATGTGGCGGCGCGCGCGCGCGAATACTACGACCTCTTGACCAGCTTCAAGTTCCTGCCCAACTCGCCCACCCTCATGAACGCGGGCACGGACCTGGGCCAGCTGGCGGCCTGCTTCGTGCTGCCCGTGGGCGACAGCATCGAGCAGATCTTCGACGCCGTGAAGCACGCCGCGCTGATCCACAAGTCCGGCGGCGGCACGGGCTTCTCCTTCTCGCGCCTGCGCCCCACGGACGCCCGCGTGGGCTCCACCGGCGGCGTGGCCAGCGGGCCGCTGTCCTTCCTGCGCATCTTCAACACCGCCACCGAGCAGATCAAGCAGGGCGGCACCCGCAGGGGCGCCAACATGGGCATCCTGCGCGTGGACCACCCGGACATCCTGCGCTTCATCCGGGCCAAGGAGCGCGAGGGCGACCTGAACAACTTCAACCTCTCCGTGGGCCTCACCGAGGCCTTCATGCAGGCCGTGGACAAGGACGAGGAGTATGACCTCATCGCCCCGCACAACAAGGTGGTCATCGAGCGGCTCAAGGCGCGCGAGGTCTTCGCCCTGCTCGTGCAGAAGGCCTGGGAATCCGGCGATCCGGGCATGGTCTTCCTCGACCGCATCAACCGCGACAACCCGACCCCCCAGCTGGGCGAGATCGAGGCCACCAACCCCTGCGGCGAGCAGCCCCTGCTCCCCTACGAGGCCTGCAACCTGGGCTCCATCAACCTGGCCGCCTTCTACGACGAGAACGCCCGCGAGGGCATCGACTGGGAGGGCCTCAAGACCGTCATCCACCAGAGCGTGCGCTTCCTGGACAACGTCATCGAGGCCAGCGTCTACCCGCTGGAGCAGATCACCGAGATGGTGCGCACCAACCGCAAGATCGGGCTCGGGCTCATGGGCTTCGCCGACCTGTTGTACCAGCTGGGCGTGGCCTACAACTCCCAGGAGGGCGTGAGCCTGGCCGAGCGCGTCATGGCCTTCATCCAGGACGAGAGCAAGCTGGCGAGCAAGGCCCTGGCCGACGAGCGCGGCCCCTTCCCGGCCTATGCGGGCAGCACCTACGCCGCCAAGAAGCAGGGGCCCTACCGCCACGCCACCACCACCACCATCGCGCCCACGGGCACCCTGTCCATCCTGGCGGGCTGCTCCTCGGGCATCGAGCCCCTGTTCGCGCTCAGCTTCACGCGCACGGTCATGGACAACGACAAGCTGCTTGAGGTGAACCCCTTCTTCGAGGCCGCAGTGAAGCGAGCCGAGGCCTACAGCCCCAAGCTCATGGAGGAGGTGGCCAAGATCGGCTCCGTGCAGGCCATGGAGCTTCTGCCCGCCGAGATCCGCCGCGTCTTCGTCACGGCCATGGACATCGAGCCCATTTGGCACCTGAAGATGCAGGCCGCCTTCCAGAAATACACCGACAACGCCGTGTCCAAGACCGTGAACCTGCCCTCCTCGGCCACGCAGGAGGACATCTGGGACATCTACTGGAAGGCCTACGAGTACGGCTGCAAGGGCGTCACCGTGTACCGCGACGGCTGCAAGGCCTCCCAGGTGCTGTGCACCGGAGACGGCCAGGAGAAGAAGGAGGGCGTCGAGGAGGCCAAGGCCAAGACCGTGGTGCGCAAGCGCCCGGACGTGGTCTACGGCTTCACCCAGAAGATCGACACGGGCCTGGGCGCGCTGTACCTGACCATCAACGAGCAGGAAGGCAAGCCCTTTGAGGTCTTCGCCACCATCGGCAAGTCCGGCCGGTCCATCACCGCCAAGGCCGAGGCCATCGGGCGGCTGGTCTCCCTGGCCCTGCGCAGCGGCGTGGAGGTGCGCGACATCGTCGAGCAGCTCAAGGGCATCGGCGGTGAGCACCCCAAGTTCCAGAAGAAGATCCTGCTGCAGTCCATCCCCGACGCCGTGGCCTGGGTGCTGGAGAACCGCTACATGTCCGGCGAGAAGCACGCCAGCGCCCACGCCAACGCGCTGAACAAGGAGGCCTGCCCCGAATGCGGCGAGGCCCTGACCTTCGAGGAAGGCTGCCACTGCTGCAAGCAGTGCGGCTACACCAAGTGCGGGTAGGCAACCTGGGCTAGACCCTGGGGGCCTGCCGGGGCCAACTTTTTCCCGGCCCTCCCCTTGACACAAAAGACCCCTTCAGGCGTAGAATGCCAAAGGGGTCTTTTTGTTTTGCATGACGCGGGCAACAGGCCGCACAAAGCCAGGCCCGCGACGCCCCTGCCAGTGGGGGCATGCGCAACAGCAGTTGACATAACTGCGTAGAAATTGTTTATGCGTAGTTTTGTCGATGAAGCAAACAGTAACCATCAACAAACCAGGACACCCAGACAGGTTTGCCCCCTGATGACCCGCTTGCCCATGATGCCCCCCCCCTCATCCGCATCCCTTGCCCAGGGCGGCATGCGCACACCCGTAGGAAGGCTGTGAAGCTCCGGCGGCTCCGCAGAAGCGACCTTGAGGTCGGCATGTTCCTGGCCAAATACGGCCAGGGCACCCCGGACAGCCCCTTTGTGCCCGTGGGCAAGCCCCTGCTCTCGCTTTTGAACGTCGACGATTTCGTGCCGCCGGAGGTGGACGAGGTCCTCGTGGACGACAGCCTGACCCTGCACATGCTGAACAGGCTGCACAAGGAGCGGCTGCAGGAGCTGGCGGAGCGCCCTGCCCCGACGGTGCCCCTGGCCGAAGAGCTGCCCGTGGCCGAGAAGCTCTACACCGAGGCCCTGGGCCACGCCCACGAGTTCATGGCCGACGCGCGCAAGGGCCGGGACGTGGACTACCGCGACGCCCAGCCCATGGTGGACGGCCTGATCGAGAGCGTGTTCCGCAACGAGTCCGCAGCGGCCACCATGTTCAAGCTCCGGCGCTTCGACGAGTACAGCTACACCCACTGCATCAACGTCGGGGTGCTGGCCATCATCCTGGGCAAGTACCTGGGCCAGGACAAGAACACCCTGCGCCTGCTGGGGCTCTCCGGGCTGTTCCACGACGTGGGCAAGGCGCGCATCCCCGAGGAGATCTTGACCAAGCCCGGCGGGCTGACCACGCGCGAGATGGGCATCATGAAGACCCACCCCCTGGAGAGCTACAAGATCATCTCCAACACGCCCGGACCGGAGCAGAACATCCTGCGCGGGGCCATCGAGCACCACGAGCGCTTCGACGGCACGGGTTACCCGCGCGGCCTCGCAGGCGCGGACATCGGCATCTTCGGCCGCATTGTCAGCATCGTCGACGTCTACGACGCCCTGACCAGCAAGCGCTGCTACCGCAACGCCATGCCCACGGGCAAGGCCCTGAGTCTCATGTACCAGTGGCGCGACTCCTCCTTTGCCCCGAACAGCATCGAGCACTTCATCAAGTGCATCGGCGTGTACCCCGCCGGGAGCTTCGTGCGGCTGTCGACCGGAGAGTACGCCATCGTCACGGAGGTCAACACTGTCAACGCCTCCCGGCCCACGGTGAAGATCGTCTTCGACCCCTGGATGCGGCGCAAGGCGGCCGTGGCCGTGGACCTGCTCCATGACGACGGCGGCCTTGAAATCAGCGAATGCCTGAACCCGGCGGGCTACCCCGTGGACCTGACCAGCCTGCTGCTGGCCTAGCCCCCCCAAAAGAAGAGAGGAGCTTCACGAATGCCAGAGCCTCAGGATTTAGAGCCGAGCACGCTGAACGTGAGGCGGGCCATCGGCAAGTCCGCGACAAAGCTCACCGACGAGAGCCAGCGCGTGGAGCGCCTGCCGGGGGTCCACCTCGACCTGCAGCTGGGCAGCATCCTGGCCCTCAAGCTGCCGCCCGGAGAGCAGAAGTTCGATGGCCGGCTCGTGGGCATGGAGCCCTTCTCCTATCTCATCGTGCAGGCCAGGCTGCCGCAGGATGCTGTTGCGCGCCTGTCCACAAACCCCAACCTGGTGGCTCAGCACCTCGCCTCCGGCGCCATCTACGGCTTTCGGTCCGTGGTCGTGAACCGCGTCACCACCCCGGCGCCGCTGCTCTTCCTGGCCTTTCCCGACTCCGTGGAGCGCCTTGTGCTGCGCAAGAACGAGCGGGTCAGCGTGAGCATCCAGGGCACCCTGCACGGGCACTACGGCGACCATGAGATCTTGCTCACGGACCTGGCCCCCTCGGGCTGCCAGATCACGGCGGCCATCGACATGAGAAGCCGCCTGCGCGAGGCCAAGCCCGGCGACGAGCTCGTCCTGAGCTGCGATCTGGGGCGCGGGCAGACCCTCATGACCCCGGTGCGCCTGTGCCGCAGCGAGGAGGCCAAGGGACTGCTCAGCCTTGGCTGCCAGTTCGTGGAACTCAGCCCGGAAACGGACTTGATGATCAAGGCATATGTGCAGAACGTGCTGCGCTTCACGCGCAACTAGCCCGGCGCAAACGGCCCCGCCGACCTCTCCCGCAACGACACGGAGGCACCCGCCCATGCCACACCTCAAGCCCGACCCCGATTCCCAGTGCGACCTGGACTACACGCCGCAGTTCTACTGCCAGCTCTGCGGCGCGGGCGTGCCTGCGGTCCGCGTCTCGGAGAACAAGGTCGACGGCGGAGTGGTGCGCGAGATCACCTGCCCGATCTGCCATTGCCGGGAGCGGGTGGGCATCCAGCTGGCCGAGGACTTCTCCGGCTGGGTATTCTTCCAGACCGAGTCGCCGGACGTTGCCTTCGGCCCGGACAAGACTCCAAAGGCCCTCCACAACTGCGCCAAGCCCTCCGGCCAGAAGAACTGAGCCTCAGCGCGCACGCAAAAAGGGCGGACCCTGCGGCCCGCCCCCTGTCGATTCCTTCCCTTTCCGCCCCTACAAAACCGGCAGGTAGCGGTCCAGCTCGTACTGCGTCACCTGGGTGCGGTAGCGGTCCCACTCCATGATCTTGTTCTCGTAGAGCTTGTTGAAGATGTGCTCGCCCAGGGTCTCGCGCACCAGCTCGCTCTTGTGCATCTCTTCGGCGGCCTCGTACAGGCTGCCCGGCAGCGAGGTGATGCCGTGGGCGGAAAGCTCCGCCTGGTCCATGTGGAAGATGTCCACCTCCACCGGGTCGGCCAGCACGTAGTTCTGCTCCATGCCCTTGAGGCCTGCGGCCAGCATCACCGCGAAGGTCAGGTAGGGGTTGGCCGCCGGGTCCGGGCAGCGCAGCTCCATGCGCGTGGCGGCCTCCTTGCCGGGCTTGTACATGGGCACGCGCACCAGGGCCGAACGGTTGCGCCGCGCCCAGGCCACGTACACCGGGGCCTCGTAGCCCGGCACCAGGCGCTTGTAGGAGTTCACCCACTGGTTGGTGACGCAGGCGAACTCCCGCGCATGCTTCAAGATGCCCGCGATGTAGCTCTTGCCCTCGGGCGAGAGGTGGTACTGGTCCGAGGGGTCGAAGAACATGTTCCGGCCGTTCTTGAACAGGCTCTGGTGCACGTGCATGCCCGAGCCGTTCTGGCCGTAGATGGGCTTGGGCATGAAGGTGGCGTAGGCGTTGTGCTTGCGCGCCACCTCCTTGACCACCACGCGGTAGGTCATGGTGATGTCGGCCATGCGCAGGGCCTCGGCGTAGCGCATGTCGATCTCGTGCTGGCTGGGGGCCACCTCGTGGTGGCTGTACTCGATGGCGATGCCCATCTTCTCCAGGGCGAAGATGATGTCGCGGCGGATGTTGTTGCCCAGGTCCAGCGGCGGGGCGTCGAAATAGCCGCCCTGGTCCAGGAGCTCGGTGCCCTTGTCGTTGGCGAAGAGGAAGAATTCCAGCTCCGGCCCGACATAGTAGGTGTAGCCCTTTTCCGCACACTTGGAGAGCACCCGGCGCAGGCAGTAGCGCGAGTCCGCGGCGTAGGGCTGGCCGTCCGGGGTGTGGATGTCGCAGAACATGCGCGCCACCGGGCGGTCGCTGGGGCGCCAGGCCGCCACCTGGAAGGTGGTGGGGTCGGGCATGGCCACCATGTCCGACTCGTCGATGCGGCAGAAGCCCAGGATGGACGAGCCGTCAAAGCCCATGCCCTCCTCAAAGGCGGCCTCCAGCTCGCGCGGGGTCACCTGGAAGCTTTTGAGCGTGCCCAGGATGTCCACGAACCAGAACTGCACGAAGCTGATGTCGTAGTCCTTGACCGCCCGCAGCACGTCGTCGGCGTTTTTGCAGTTGAAGACCGGGGTGTCCATTCGCTGGCCTCCTTCAAGGCATATGGTTGTCCGCGCCACATGAGGGTGTGGCCGCGCGGGGGTTCGGCCTGATTCTGTCCTAGCCTTGCCGAACAATTATGTAAAGCGCCGCAGGGGGATCAGGGGCGGGTTCCTGCGAGAATGTCGGGCGCTCGCCCCGCCCCCGCCCCTGTACGCGCGCACGCATCCCGGCTATGCTCCCCGGCATGGGCCGGTGCTCCCCCCGGCCCGCCCACACCCTTCAGGAGGCCGCCCATGTTCGAGTCCCTGCACCGCCGCATCAGCAAAAAGGGCCTGCCCCCCGGCACCATCACCTACGTGGGCCGCGACCAGACCAATGCCGTGACCCTGGAGGTCATCCACCTCGGCGAGGAGGGCGTGCGCCAGACCAGGCCCGACACCCCCGAGTCCTGCGCGGTCTACGTGGACGCCCCGGGCCTGACCTGGATCAACCTGGACGGCCTGCACGACCCGGACATCCTCACGCGGCTGGGGGCCGTCTTCCACCTGCACCCCCTGGTCCTGGAGGACATCGCCCACACCGGCCAGCGGCCCAAGCTCGACGAGCTGGACGGCGCGCTCTTCGTGGTGCTCAAGATGCTGCGCTACAACGAGGACCTGCGCACCATCGAGGACGAGCAGGTCAGCTTCGTGCTGCGGAAGAACATCCTTTTGACCTTCCAGGAGAAGGGCGGCGGGGACGTGTTCGGCGAGGTGCGCAAGAGGCTTCTGGCCGGCAGCGGCAAGTTGGCCAAGAGCGGGCCGGACTATCTCATGTACGGCCTCATCGACGCCGTGGTGGACAACTATTTCGTGGTGCTGGAGCGCATGGGCGAGGACATCGAGGAGGTGGAGGAGGCGCTTCTGGCCTCACCCACTCCGGGCGAGCTGGAGACCATCCACGGCCTGCGGCGCGAGGCCCTGTTCCTGCGCCGGTTCATCTGGCCCCTGCGCGAGGTGCTGGCCCGGCTGGACAAGGGCGGCACCCCGCTCATCGAGGACGCCACCATCGTCTACCTGCGCGACCTGTACGACCACACCATCCAGGTCATGGACACGGTGGAGACCTTCCGCGACATGCTCTCCGGCATGCTCGACCTGTACCTCTCAAACGTCAGCCTGAAGCTCAACGAGACCATGAAGGTGCTGACCATGATCTCCACCATCTTCATCCCCTTAAGCTTTTTGGCCTCGCTCTACGGCATGAACTTCCGGCACATGCCGGAGCTGGAGACCCAGTACGGCTACTTCGTCGTGCTCGGGATCATGGCCTGCTCGGTGACGGGCATGCTGCTGTTCTTCCGGCGCAAGGGCTGGTTCGCGGCCAAGCAGTGAGCCGCACCCCGGCCTGCGACGGCCTCCCCGGTGCAGAGCATGGACGCCCGGCCGGTTTCCGGATAAAGAGAACAGGCTTGACCATGCCAACCAAGGAGTCCTTCGTGCGCAAGCTGATCAAGTGGCTCATCGCCCTGGCCCTGCTTCTGGCCGTGGCCTTTGTGGGCTTCTCCTTCGTCTCCCCGGACGTGGGCCAGTACGCCAAACAGAACCCGGACAAGACCGCGTTCATGCTCTGGCGCGAGGCCCAGTGGGCTGAAAAGGGCCAGAAGAAGCGCATCACCAAGCGCTGGGTGCCCATAAGCCAGGTCTCGCCCGCGCTCTTGAAGGCCGTGCTCATCGGCGAGGACGACAAGTTCTACCAGCACGAGGGCTTTGACTTCGACGCCATGGAGCAGGCCATGGAGAAGAACATGAAGGCCGGGCGCTTCAAGGCCGGGGCCAGCACCATCAGCCAGCAGCTGACCAAGAACCTGTTCCTCTCGCCGGAAAAGAGCCTGACGCGCAAGTTCAGGGAGGCCATCCTGACCTGGCGGCTGGAGCGCGCGCTTTCCAAGCGCCGCATCCTGGAACTCTACGTCAACGTGGCCGAATGGGGCGACGGCATCTTCGGCATCGAGGCCGCCGCGCGCCACTACTACGGCAAGCCCGCCAGCGCGCTTTCGACCATGGAGGCCGCGCGCCTGGCCTCGGTCCTGCCCAACCCCATCCGCTTCAACCCGCTCTCCGACCAGAAGTACGTGACCTTCCGGGCAAACCTCATCCACAACATCATGGTGCGCCGGGGCATCGCCATCGACGACTTCCAGGAGGTCATGGACACCAAGGACGAGCCCGGCCTGGAGAACGCCAGCCAGGCCCCGGCCTCCACCACCGCTGGCCCTGCCGGAAGCAACGGCCCCGGAGCAGGCGCCCAGGACCAGCCGGTGCCGGAGGCGGACCGCCTGGGCGGACGCGTGCCGGCCCAGGGGCCTGCCGCCACGGAACAGGGCCCCGAACGCCTGGGCGCGCGCACCCCGGCCCAGAGCCCGCCAGCCGCGGCCCCGGGGGCGGAACGCCTGGGCGGACGCGTGCCCGCTGGCCCAATCAATCCGGCCAATCCGTACATTCCACTCAGCTCGGCCAGCCCGTCGCAAACCCCGGCCCGGCCCTGAGCCCCGGCGACAGAAAACCCGAGGAGGACCCATGCGGCCCCTGATCATGCTCATCGCGCTCCTTGCCGGGGCGCTCATGCCCGTGCAGGCGGGCATCAACGCGCGCCTGCGCGAATTCCTGGGCGACCCGCTGGTGGCCTCCCTGGTCAGTTTCAGTGTGGGCACCGTGTGCCTCGCGTTCATCGTGCTGGCCACGCGCATTCCCCTGCCCAGCCTGGCCATGGCTGCCCAGGCCCCGTGGTGGACCTGGATCGGCGGGGCCTTTGGCGCGTTCTTCGTGGCCGTGACCGTGATCCTGGCCTTCAAGCTGGGGGCCACGGGCCTCATGGCCTGGATCATCGCCGGGCAGCTGGTGGGCTCGGTGCTGCTGGACCACACCGGGGCCATCGGCTTCGCCGTGCGCGAGGTCTCCTGGCAGCGGCTGGTCGGCGTGGCCCTGCTCTTCGGCGGGGCCGTGCTCGTCAATGAATACTAGCCCGAAAACAATGAAGGAAACCCTGTGAGCCTGCTGCGCGACACCCTGGCGACTTTCCGCATGATCAAGATCGAGCACTCCGTGTTCGCCCTGCCCTTTGCCTTCACCGGGGCCTTTCTGGCCGCGCGCACCACGTCCCCCATCACCGGCGCGGCCCAATGGACCATGCCCGGCCTGGACGTGCTCGCGCCCCTGACCATCGCCATGATCGCCGTGCGCTCCTTCGCCATGGCCTACAACCGCCTGGCCGACCTGGACATCGACAGCAAAAACCCGCGCACGCAGGGCCGCCCGCTGGTCACCGGCGAGCTGTCCGTGGTCTTCACCAAGCGCTTCATCTTCGCCTGCATGCTCATCTTCACCACGGCCTGCGCCGCGCTGAACACCACCTGCCTGCTGCTCTCGCCCGTGGCCCTGGCCTGGAGCGCCTTCTACAGCCACACCAAGCGCTTCACGCCGCTGTGCCACTTCGCCCTGGGCAGCGTGCTGGGCCTGGCCCCGGTGGCCGGGTGGCTGGCCGTGCAGCCGACGCACCTGGGCTACTCGGCGGTGCTGCTCTTCTTCGCCGTCACCTTCTGGGTGGCCGGGTTCGACATCCTCTACGCCTGCCAGGACGCGGAGTTCGACCGCAGCCAGGGCCTGTTCTCCCTGCCCGCCCACGTCGGCGTGCCGCGCGCGCTCTTCGCCTCCTCCTGGACCCACGCCGCCGCCGCGCTGCTCTTTCCCATGGCCGGGTGGAACCTCGGCCTCGGCATCGTCTACTCCACGGTCACGCTGCTGGTGGGCGGCGTCCTGGTCTGGGAGCACAAGCTCATCAAGCCGGACGACCTCTCCAGGGTCAACGTGGCCTTCTTCACCCTGAACGGGGTCATCGCGGTGTTCGTGTTCCTGGGGGCCTGGGCCGACCTGTTCCTGGGCTCGCCCTGGATGTTTCCGCGTTGAACCAAACCGCCAAGGACAGAGCGCATGACTGAAATCGTCTTTTCCGGCGACATCGCGGACTGGGCCGACCGCATCCAGCAGTGGGTGGGCCAGCACCTGGGCACCAGGGCCGCCCTGCTCCAGGCCGCGCTGGCCCTGGCCCTGTGCCTTGTGGCCTGGGCCATCACCCGCATGCTCAAAATGGGCGGCAGGAAGGCCCCGGCGCCCACGGGCTGGCGGGCCGACATGCGCATCGCGCCCATGCTGACCGAGCTCCGGCAATGCGCCTGGGCCGGAATGACCGGCGCACTCCTGCTCCTGCTCGACGCCATAGCCCGGCACCTGCACCTGCCGCACAAGGTGCTGACCATCGCCACCTCCATCGCCCTGGCCTGGGTGGCGGCGCAGGTGGCGGGCACGCTCATCAAGAGCCGCCTGCTGGGCCGCCTGGTGGCCTGGACCATCTGGATCATGGCCGTGCTGCACGCGCTGGACGTGGAGAACCAGGCCCTGGAGTTCCTGGACGAGATGGGCTTCTCCATGGGCCGGTCCCACGTGTCGCTGCTGCTCATCATCAAGGGCGCGGTGCTCTTCGTGCTGCTCATGCAGGCCGCGCGCATGCTCGCCAGCATGACCGACGAGCGGCTGCAGAAGGCCCAGGACCTCTCGCCCTCGGCCCAGGTGCTCTTCGCCAAGGGCGCCAGCTTCGGCCTCTACGCCCTGGCCATCACCATCACCCTGTCCACCGTGGGCGTGGACCTGACCAGCCTGACGGTGTTCAGCGGCGCGGTGGGCGTGGGCGTGGGCTTCGGCCTGCAGAAGATCTTCCAACCTCGTGTCCCCGGCGTCATCCTGCTGCTGGACAAGTCCCTCAAGCCCGGCGACGTCATTGAGATCGGCGGGGTGCAGGGGCGCATCGCCCAGATCAACGCCCGCTACGCAGCGGTCGAGACCCTGGACGGCAAGGCCTACCTCATCCCCAACGAGAACCTCATCGGCAACGAGGTCATCAACTTAAGCTACAACAACTCGCGCCTGTTCCTCCGGGCCGAGGTCGGCGTGGCCTACGCCGGAGACCCGCGCGTCGCCATGGGGCTCATGGAGCAGGCCGCCGCAAAGACCCCGCGCGTGCTGGCCGACCCCCCGCCCATCGCCAGGATCGACGCCTTTGCCGACTCCTCGGTCAACCTCTCCGTGGGCTTCTGGATCGAGGACCCGGAGGCGGGCCTCGCCAACGTGCGCGGGGCCGTGCTCCTGGCCATCTGGGACGCCTTCAGCACCGGCGGCGTGTCCATCCCCTTCCCCCAGCGCGAGGTGCGCCTGCTGAAAGACGCGGGTGAATAGCCCGGCCGCCGGAGGCAACCCTTCCCAAAGGACCGCCATGCACCCCGCCCGCGCACGCCTCATCCACAACAGACCGCAACAACCCGGCCCGGTGGTCTACTGGATGCACCGGGAATTCCGCGCGCGCGACAACTGGGCCCTTGCGCATGCGACGGAGCTGGCGCGCGGGCGCGGCCAGCCGCTGTGCGTGGCGGTGTGCCTGGCGCGGCGCTTCGGGCAGGCCAGGCCGGAGCACTTCGCCTTTCTGGCCCACGGCCTGCGCGAGACCGCCCGCGAGCTTGAGGCCCTGGGCATTCCGCTGGCGCTGCTGCGCGGCGAGCCAGGAACAGAGCTGCCGGAGTTCGTGCGCCACGTGGGCGCCGGGCTGCTGGTCACCGACGCCGACCCGACGAAAACCAAGCGCGCCTGGCTGGCCCAGGCCCTGCCCCGGCTGGATGTTCCGGCCATCGAGGTGGACGCCCGCAACTGCGTGCCCGCGCGCGCCGCCTCGGACAAGCGCGAGTACATGGCCCGCACCCTGCGGCCCAAGATCCAGCGCCTGCTGCCGGAATTCCTGGACGAGTTCCCGGCCCTGCCCCCCCAGGCCCTGGCCTGGCCCACGCCCCTGCCGCGCACGGACTGGGACGGCCTGCTGGCCAAGTTCGGCCCGCCGCCCGCAGCCTTCCGGCCCGGCGAGGACGCTGCCCGCGCCCGGCTCGACGCCTTCCTGCGCGAAGGCCTGCCGCGCTACGCCGACGACCGCAACACGCCGCTTGAGCCCGCGGCCTCGCTGCTCTCGCCGTACCTGCACTTCGGCCAGCTCTCCGCCCAGCGCGTGGTGCTGTCCGTGCTGGCGGCCGTGTCGGCGGCCAAAAACATCCCGCCCGAGGCCCGCGACGCCTTCCTGGAGCAGCTCATCATCCGGCGCGAGCTGGCCGAAAACTTCTGCCTGCACACCCCGGACTACGACACCCCCGCCGCCTTCCCGGCCTGGGCCACGGCCACCCTGGACAGGCACCAAGGCGACGCCCGCCCGCACCTGGCCAGCGAGGCCGAGCTCGAAGCCGGGGAAACCCCGGACCCGCTCTGGAACGCGGCGCAGCGGCAGCTGCTCGCCACCGGACACATGCACGGCTGGCTGCGCATGTACTGGGCCAAGCAGGTGCTCTTGTGGTCGCCGGATGCGGCCACGGCGCAGGCGCGCTGCCTGCGCCTGAACGACACGCTGTCGCTGGATGGCCGCGACGTGAACGGGTACGCGGGGATCGCCTGGAGCCTCGGCGGCGTGCACGACCGGCCCTGGCCCGAGCGGGCTGTGTTCGGGACCGTGCGCAGCATGACCTTCTCGGGCGCGCGCCGGAAATTCGACGTGGCCGCCTTTGTGCGGCGCTGGGGCGGCGGTCCGGGCCTGTGAGGGCTCAGGCCAGGCGGCAGCAGGGCTGCGGCACGCCGGGCGTGCTGAAGACGATCTGCCAGAGCTGGATGTCGCGCGCGCGGAAGGCCCCGGCGCAGGACTGCAGGTAATACTCCCACATGCGGCCGAAGGCCTCGCCGTAACGCGGCTTCAACTGCGGCCACGCGGCCCGGAAATTGTCCAGCCAGGACATGAGCGTCGGGTCGTAGTGCGGGCCCAGGTTGTGCCAGTCCTCCATCACCAGGAGCCCCTCGGCCGCGCGGGCGATCTGGGCGATGCTCGGGATCGCGCCGTTGGGGAAGATGTACTTGTTGATCCAGGGGTCGCAGGCGCGGACCGAGACGTTGGAGCCGATGGAGTGTAGCAAGAACAGCCCGCCGGGCTTGAGGCAACGCGCAATGGTGCGCATGAACACCGCATGGTTCCGGCCGCCCACGTGCTCGAACATGCCCACGGACACGATCTTGTCAAAACCCTCGTCCAGTTCGCGGTAGTCGCAGAGGCGGATGTCCACCGGCAGCCCGGCGCAGAATTCCCGCGCGGCCAGGACCTGCTCCCGCGAGAGGCTGATGCCCACCACCCGGCACCCGTATTCCTCTGCGGCAAAGCGCGCCAGCCCGCCCCAGCCGCAGCCGATGTCCAGCAAACGCTCGCCCTGGCGCAGGCAGAGCTTCTCGCAGACCAGGCGCAGCTTGCGCTTCTGGGCCTCGGCCAGGTCGGCGGTGTCCTTGAAGTAGGCGCAGCTGTACTGCAGGTAGGGGTCCAGGAAGGCCTTAAACAGATCGTTGCCCAGGTCGTAGTGCCGCCGCGCCACTATCCCGGCCCGCGAACGCGACTGGAGGTTCAGCGCGTAGGCCGGGAGCAGCGCGCAGACCAGCCGCAGCCCGCCCCGGATGCGCTCCGCCGCGCCGCTTTTCAGGATGCGGTGGAAGAACTCATCCACGCGCTCGCAGTCCCACCAGCCTGCGGTGTAGGCCTCGCCCAGACCCAGGTTCTTGCGGGCCAGGACGTTCGGGTAGAGCCGCTCGTCGTGCACATGGATGTCCCAGGGGTGCGGGCCGTTGACCGCGACCCCGGCATGGGCCAGAAGGCCCGTGAAGATGGATTTTGCTTCGCCCATACGGAAACCCTCCTGGCGCTCTCGCCGGTTTTGGGGAGAAGGGATGCTGTTCCGTAAGCAAAGGGATCAAGCGAGGCCGCGTCCTCGCGGATGCGCGGGGGACCAAGGGGGCTGTGCAGGGCGCTGTCCCGGGCCGCTCACGCACCACGAAAGGGTACTGCCACAGCCTCGGGAATTCTGCAAGACGGTAATCGATACGCCATGGCGGCCCTGTTGCCGGAAGCTCGGCCTGGCCGCCTTTGTGCGGCGCTGGGGCGTGGAAGGGATGCGTGAAGACTAGACGATGGACAGGAACGGGCCGCCGGGCTCGGACTCCACCACGCGGCCGATGCACACGGACAGGTCGCCCGAGGCTTCGAGCATGGCCTGGGCCTGGGCCAGCTGGCCCTGCGGCACGCCCAGGATGAGCCCGCCCGAGGTCTGGGCGTCGAACACCAGCGCCACACGCAGGTCCTCCAGCCCGGGGGAGAGGCGCGTGCGCGGCCGGTAGTGGTTGCGGTTGCACACGCTGCCCGCAGGCAGAAACCCAAGCGCCGCCTGCTCCAGGGCCTCCGGGAAGAAGGGCACGGCCGCCAGGTCGAGCCCGGCGCACACCCCGCTCGACTGCGCCATCTCCAGCAAATGCCCGCCCAGGCCGAAGCCCGTCACGTCCGTTGCGGCCTTGAGCCCCATCTCGCGGATGACCATGGCCCCGCCCCGGTTGAGCCGGGCGCACCAGTGCAGGATCAGCTCCTCGAATCTCTCCGCGCCGGGCCGGGCGGCCTTCACCGCCGTGGCCAGCACCCCGGTGCCGATGGGCTTGGTCAGAAGCAGCGCGTCGCCGACCCTAAGCCCCCGGTTGGTGGACATTCTTTCCGGGTCGACCGCGCCGGACACGGACAGCCCGTACTTGATCTCCGGGTCCTCCACGCTGTGGCCGCCGCAAAGCACGGCCCCGGCCTCATGGATCTTCGACAGCCCGCCCTTGAGGATGGCCCCGAGCACCTCCGGCGGCATGCTGCGCGCCGGGAAACAGCACACGTTCATGGCCGAAAGCGGCTCGCCGCCCACGGCGTACACGTCCGACAAGGAATTGGCCGCTGCGATCTGGCCGAAATGATAGGGGTCGTCCACCACGGGAGTCAGGAAATCGACGGTCTGCACCAGGGCCATGCCGGGCGGAAAACGCACCACCACCGCGTCCTCGTTGCCGCCGCGCGGCCCCGAAAGAATGCGCTCGTCCTGGCCCGTCACCAGGCCCGAAAGTATCCGCTCCAGGTCCCCTGGAGCCACCTTGGCGGCTCAACCAGCGGCGCGCACGCCCTGGGTCAGCCGGACCTTCTGCGGTGTCGCCGGAATGGATGTGGGTGTCTGCATGGCCGGACGCTAGCAGAACTGCCCACCCCAGCCAAGCAGGAACTTCACTGCCACCCATAAGCTATTTCAATGCGCAGCCGATAAGACGGCCTAAGGCACGAGAGATGCATAAATCCGGACAGCGTGCCCTGACACACGCGGGAGGAACATATGATCCGCCACCGCTGCGCAGCTTGCGGCCACCACATCAACCGCACCGACCACATCTTCGAGGACTCCGACGGCACCCTGTGCGCGGCCTGCCTGGCCCGCCTGGCGCCCGGCAAAGCCGCCACCCGTGGCGCCAAACCCGTGCCCCTGGCCCCGCCGCCACCCGCCTGGGGCATGCTGCCGGAACTGACCTTCCAGCGGCACGGGCAGAACTAGAACGAAGGCACAGCCTCCGGCGGCCGGAGCCGTGGCAAGAGCCTCCGGCGGCCAAAGGGCCTGAGGCCCTTTGGAATCCCCATTGGCCTGGGCCGGGGTGGCCTGGGCTATTGCCTCGGTTTGGCCCGGCCACAAACATGCGCGCGGGTTTTCGAGCGCAGACGCTCGAAAGCCCCGCGCGCGGTTGGCCCCTTTGGGAGTTTCAAGGGTGTCGCACCCCCTTCGGGGGTTTCAAGGGTGTCGCACCCAGGTCCCAGGCTGCGGAGCATCTCGTTCAGCCTCCCTCCTGGCTTGCCACTCCTTCCCCTCTTAAGCCCCCCTGACTTGCCAACCTCTCCCCCCTAGATCCCCTGGCTCACCCAAAGCGAAGGGTTCCTGTCGGCGGCTTTGCGTCGACAGGAACCCTTCGCGTACTGGGGAGTCCAGAGGGCCTCAGGCCCTCTGGCGGGGTCCAGGGGCAGCGCCCCTGGCTTGTCGTCTTGCGCCTAGGCCACTTCCAGCCCCTGTTCCCGGTATTCATTGAGTTTGTTGCGCAGGGTGCGCACGGAGATGCCGAGGAGCTGGGCGGCCAGGGTGCGGTTGCCGCTGGTTTCGTCCAGGCTTTTGAGGATGAGCTGTTTTTCCATCTCGTGCAGGGGCATGACCGAGAGGGCGTCGCGCAGGGTAGCCGGGGGCTGGCCCGAGCCGGCGCTGGCCGGGCCGGGAGCCTGTCCGGTGGGCAGGGGCGCGGGTGCAGCGCCGGTGGCGTCAATGGCGCCAATGGCGCCGGAGGTGTCGGGCTGGCTGGACGCCTCGGGCACGTCGATGCCCCAGGTGTCGCCGTCGAGCAGGAAGTGCCGCTGCTGGATGGGGTTGCCCTGGGCCAGGAGCACGGCGCGCTCCATGAGGTTCTGCAGCTCGCGCACGTTGCCCGGCCAGTCGTAGCTGGCCAGCCAGGCCCGGGCGTCCTCGGCGAAGGCTTGCTGGCCCATGCCGTAGGCCGTGGCGTACTTGGCGGCGAAGTAGTCGGCCAGGAGCAGCACGTCTTCGCCGCGTTCGGAGAGGGCGGGCAGGCGCAGGGGGATGACGTTCAGGCGGTAGAACAGGTCCTGGCGGAACTTGCCCTCGCGCACGGTCTGGTCGAGGTCGCGGTTGGTGGTGGCCAGCACGCGCACGTCCACGCTGATGGTCTCGACCCCGCCGACGCGGTCGATCTCGCCCTCTTGCAGCACGCGCAGCAGCTTGGCCTGCAGGGCCAGGTCCATCTCGGTGATCTCGTCGAGCAGGATGGTGCCGCCCTGGGCCAGCTCGAACTTGCCGAGCTTGCGGTTGATGGCCCCGGTGAAGGCGCCCTTTTCGTGGCCGAAGAGTTCGCTCTCCAGCAGGTGCTCGGGCAGGGCCGCGCAGTTGATGGCCACGAAGGGCTCACGCGCGCGGTCGGAATTGTGGTGGATGAAGCGGGCGAACATCTCCTTGCCGGTGCCGCTGGGGCCGGAGATGAGCACCGTGGCCTTGGAGCGGGCCACCTGCCGGGCCAGGGCCAGCACGCGCTGCACGGCCGGGTGCCGCCCGATGATCTGGAAGCGCCCGGCGGCGGATTCCGGCCCGGAGGAGGTGGCCGTGGCCCCGGCGGCCAGGGAGGCGTTGGAGGCCAGGCGCGGCGCGGCCGGGATGTGGGTCGGGGGCAGGGCCGCGTTGGAGGCCAGGCGCGGCGCAGCCGGGCGCGAGGCGGTTTTTGGCGCGGCTTCGGGCGCGGGCTTGGCCTCGGGCAGCAGGAGGCTGATCTTTTCCCAGCCCAGGGGCTCCAGCCAGTAGTCGCGCGCGCCGAGCTCCAGATACTTCTGGGCCTCCTCGGCCGAACCGGCGCGGGAAAAGATGATCACCGGCGGCACATCGTCGCCCTTGGCCGAGAGTTCGGCCAGGCGCGAGAGCAGGGCCTCGGCGGCATAGCCGGGCAGCGCGGGGCGTGAGAAGATGATGGCCGTGGGCGAACGCTTGAGGAAGGCCATGGCGGAGGTGAGGCCATCGGCCACGCCCGCCTGCACCCCGGCATCGCGCAGGGCTGGGAAGATGCCGCTGACGGACTGCGGCTCGGCGAGGAAGAGAATCGTCCGCTCGGACATAGCCTGAAGTTGTAGCCTCATCCGCACAGATTATCAATAGATTGATTGGCGCGGCCGCAAGGGGAAAGGGCCCGGTGGCCCGATGAATGTCAAGGCTCCCCGCAGGCTTGCCGGGGCAGGCCGCGTCTGGTAGGCATTTTCGTGAGGGAGAGCCGCGTGCCGCACAGCATTCCAGTCTTTTGTCATCACAACGTGAGCCGGACCGACGGACACACGCCGGAGCGCTTTGCGGAGCATCTGGCCGCCATCCGCGACGCGGGCTACCGGACGATCTCCGCCCGCGAGCTGGTGGCCTGCCTGCGCGGTGAGGCGCCCACGCCCGCCAAGGCCTGCGTGCTGACCTTCGACGACTGCCACCTGTCCAACTGGACCATGGCCGCGCCGCTGCTCGCCAAATTCGGCATGACCGGCGTGTTCTTCTGTGTCACGGATTTCATCGGTGAAGGGGCAAAGCGTCCCCAATTGAACCCCGAAGGGGGCGGACCGGAGCTTCTGTCCGCCCCGGAGTCCTTCCGCCGCGCGCTCGACACGGGCGACATCTCCCAGTTCATGAACGAGGCCGAACTGCGCGCGCTCATCCAGGACTTCGGTTGCGAGGTTTACGGCCACAGCGCCCGGCACCAGGGGGCCTTCCGCAGCCTCGTCAAGGCCGGAACCCTGGCCGACGCCCATGCCCACTGGAGCGCCTGGGGCATCTACACGCAGGAGCAGCGCCAGGCCGCGCCAGCCAGCGCCCTGCCCTGGTTCGAAACCGGCAGCGGCTACGCCTACAACGGCTATTGGCCGACCAGCCCCGCAACGGAGGGCAGCGCGGAGGCCGGGGGCGGCCTCTTCTACCGCCGCCGCAGCGACGCCGAGCGCCGGGCCTTCTGCCTGGAGGACTTCCGCCGCTGTTATGCCCGCATCCGCGAGATCAACGGCCTTGATGGCCAAGACAACGACGAGCAGTATTTCTGCTGGCCCTGGGGCCAGTACGACGCGTTGTCCGAATCCTGCCTGCGCGAGGCCGGGTTCACGGCCGCCTTCACCCTGGAGCGCAGCGCCAACACGCGCGGAACAAACCCCCTGCGCATCCACCGGATAGGGGTGGGCAAGACCAAGGACGGGGCCTGGATCGCCAGCCGCCTGCGCATGTACTCCGGCAGCCTTTCCGCGCGCCTGTTCTTCAAGTACCTGCGCAAGCGCCCGGAGATCAAAAGCGTGCTGTACATGACCGACTCGGGCAAGCTCTCCGGCGGCAGCAGGCAGATGGTCAACAACATCCAGGGCATGTGCGCCAGCGGCCTGCGCGTCACAGCGGTGATCCCGCCGGGCTCGGAGATCGCCACGGCGCTGGCGCCGCTCGCCACGGGCTCAAACCCCGTGGAGGTGGTGGAGTTCGGGGGCTTCAGACAGTACGTGCGCGCGGCCTCCTTTGTGGCCGAACTGGCCCGGCGCGTGGAGGCCGATGTGGTGCATACCTTCCACGCCAGGGTCTACAAGAGCGCGGCCATCGCCAAAATGAAGGGCGCGCGCTTCAGCCTGTTCATCAACCGGGGGGTCATCTTTCCGCCCAACACCATCTTCGCCCTCTACTGCCTGGCCGCGACCGGCGTCACGGTGAACTCCCTCACCTGCGCCGAGGTGCTGCGCAGGTACCAGGTGCCGCAAAACCGGCTGCGGCTTGTATACAACTCCTTCCTGCCGAAAAACGGCGAACTCCCGCCCGAGCGCCAGCCCCGCAAGAAGCGCGGGGTGCGCGTGCTCTACGTGGGCAACGAGGCCCCGGCCAAGGGCTTTGACGTTTTCCTGCGCATGGCTGCGGAGCTGGTGGCGCGCCGCGTGCGCGATGTGGAGTTCGTGGCCGCCGGGGTGCGCAACCTGCGGTCCTTTGAGGAGCTGCTGACGCCAGGCCTGCGCCTGCGCCTGCGCGTGGCCGGGCACTTGCCGCACGAGGACGTGCTGCGCGAGCTCATGGACGCGGACATATTGGTGCTGCCCTCGCGCCAGGAGAGCCTGCCCAATGCCCTGCTGGAGGGCTTCGCCTGCTCCCTGCCCGCCGTGGTCACGGACGTGGGCGGCATGCCCGAGCTGGTGCACGACGGGGTCAACGGCCTGGTGCGCGCCGCAGGCGACGTGACCGGCCTGGCCGACGCCGTGGCCCTGCTTGCCGAAGACCCGGCCCTGCGCCTGCGCATGGGGCGCATCAACCGGCTGCTGGTGGCCCGGCACCTCAGCAACGCGGCCAAGACGCTGACCCTGTTGCGCGTGTATTTCGGCGAGGCCCTGTTCGAGCCCCTGCCCATCGAGGCCCTGGCCCGGCAGGTGGCAACGGAGGCGTCCCTCACAAGCCTGCAGGGGGACGCGCCGTGCACACACAGCTGAGTTCCGCCTGGAGCGCCCTGCCCGAGCCCCTGCGGCGGCACCTGGCCCTGGCCTCCACGGGCTGGCGGCACCTGGGCCGGGCCGGGGCCCTGTGCCTGGGCCAGGCGCGGGAAAGCGCCGACCCCGGCGAAAAACTCCGCCTGACCGCCCTGGCTGCGGACCTGCTGCTCTGGGCCTTTGGCGAGAACCCGCTCTCCGGCCCGCTGGCGGCGGAGATTCTGTCTGCCGCAAATGGGTCCGCTCCGGAATTGCCCCTGCCCAAGGCCTCCCGCGCGGCCCTGGCCGCCGTGGCCGCCAACTGGCGCGTGCCTGAGACGAAGGACGGCGGGCTGGCCTATTTCGAGCGCCTGGCCAAACTCCGCGACACGGAGAAGCTGGCCGCGTTCCTGGCCGGGCAGATCCACAAGGCCCCGGCCGCCCTGTTCTGGCGCGAGAAGGCGCTGGCGCTTTCGCTCTACGCCGGGGAGCCGGAGCTCTGCGCGGCCCTGGAGACTGCGGCCCTGGGCGGCCCCAATGGCGGTCTGGAGACCATGCCGGGCCTGGCCCCGGTTGCCTCGGCGCTGCACGCCCAGGCGGCCTTCCTGCGCAGCGACGCGGCCGCCTGCCAGGACGCTCTGGGGCGGCTCGGCGACTGTTTCGGCCCGGGCTTCGCGCCCGCGCGCGCGGGTCTGGCCCTGCTGGCAACAGGCGAGGACCAGGCGGCCCTGCCGCACCTGCTCCAGGCCCTGCGCGCCGCGCCCTGGCAGGCCAACCTGGCCCAGGTGGCGGCGGACGCGGCAGGCGACCTGCGCAGCGCGCGCGCCCCCCTGCCCGGCCCCACCCTCGTCATGCTCTATACCTGGAACAAGGCGGCCGACCTGGACGCCACGCTCACCAGCCTCTTTTCCTCTGACTTGCAGGGCGCGCAGGTCGTGGTGCTGGACAACGGCAGCACCGACGCCACGCCCCAGGTGCTCGACGCCTGGGCCGGACGCGCGGGCGGCACCCTGCTGCGCGTGGCCCTGCCCGTGAACATCGGCGCGCCAGCGGCCCGCAACTGGCTGGCGGCACTGCCCCAGGCCAAGGCCGCCGAGACCCTCGTCTACCTGGACGACGACGTGGACCTGCCCTCCCGTCATCAGGACAACTGGCTGGGCAAGCTCGGCGCGGCGCTCAAAAACAACCCGGACGCCGGGGTCGTGGGCTGCAAGGTGGTGGACCACCACGCCCCGCACCTGTTGCAGAACGTGGCCGGGCATCTGGCCATCCCCCAGGACGTGGACGACAGCAGGCCGGACCTGGATTTCCAGAGCCTGACGCCCAACCCCTTCCGCTTGCTCGACGCGCACCTGCAGGGCCCGGACTGGGGCCTGTTCGACTTCATCGGCCCCTGCGCCTCGGTTACGGGCTGCTGCCACCTGTTCCGGCGCAAGGCCCTGGACGCGCCGCTGGCGGCGGGCGGCGGGTTCTCCCTGGCCCTTGGCCCCTCGCAGTACGATGATTTCGAGCGCGACCTGCGCATGCTGGATTCCGGGGCCAATGCCGTGTACACTGGCCACCTGCGGGTGCGCCACCGCAAGCGTTCGGGCCTGTCCGGACAGGATGGCGGAGCCACGGGCGCAAACGCGGCGGGCAACCGCTACAAGATGCAATGCCTGCACCCGCGCCAGGACATCGCGCGGCACATGGACGCCCAGGCCGAGCGCCTGGAGGCGCACCAGGCGGGCCGCCTGCTGCTGCTCGACGCGCACATTTCGAACCGCGCCAAAGGGGACGCATGACCGACTCCAGCCAGCAATTCCTGAGCGAGCACCAGGAGCTTGCGCCGGGCGGGCGCTTCCGGTTCGCCTGCCATCCCGGCGTGGCCTGCTTCGGGGCCTGCTGCTCGGCGCTGGACCTCATGCTCACGCCCTACGACGCCCTGCGCCTGCGCCACACCACGGGCCAGACCTCAAGCGAGTTCATCGGGCTCTTCGCCAACCTCCTGGCCATGCCCGAGGTGGGCCTGCCCATGCTGCACATGCGCATGCAGGCCGACGCCCGGCACAAGTGCCCGTTCCAGCGCGACACGGGCTGCGCCGTGTACCAGGACCGGCCCTCGGCCTGCCGCACCTATCCGCTGGGCCGGGCCACCCAACGCAACGCCGAGGGCGAGGTGGTGGAGCGCATCTTCATGGCGCGCGAGGCCCACTGCCTGGGCTTCGACGCCGGGACGGACTTCGACGCCGGGTCCTGGATGCACGACCAGGGCCTTGAGCCGTACAACGAGGCCAACGACCGCTACATGGCCCTGGCCGAGGACCTGCGCGCCTTCGAGGAGCTCACCAGACGCCACATGGGCCAGAAGCAGCTGGCCATGGCGGGCCTGGCCCTGTACCAGCCCGACGAGTTCCAGCCCTTCCTGGCCCAGTCCGGCCTCCTGGACCGCCTGGACCTGACCGAGGCGCGCAAGGACGAGGTCATGCACGACGAAGGGGCCTGCCTCGATTTTGGCTACGACTGGCTTGAACTCTCGCTCATGGGACATACGGAACATCTGCGGCCCAAGGGCCAAAAGGGGTAGAACCACAAATGAACGAAGAAGAACTCTTCCACCCGAAGCTCATGACCCTGGATGATTTCGTGGCCATGCGCCGCGTGCTGCCCAAGAACTACCGGCTGGTCTTCACCAACGGCTGCTTCGACATCCTGCACCCCGGCCACGTGGACCTGCTGGCCCGGGCCAGGGCCCTGGGCGACGGGCTCGTCGTGGGGCTCAACTCCGACTCCTCCATCAAGCGCATCAAGAAGGACGCCAAGGGCCCAAAGCGGCCGCTGAACAGCCAGGCCGCCCGCTCCTACGTTCTGGCCGGGCTGGAGGCCGTGGACTTCGTGGTCGTCTTCGACCAGGACACGCCGCTGGAGCTCATCCGCGCGGTCAAGCCCCAGGTGCTGGTCAAGGGCGGGGACTGGGCCAAGGACAGCATCGTGGGCCGCGACGTGGTGGAGGACGCGGGCGGGCAGGTCATGAGCCTGCCGCTGCTCCCCGGCTACTCCACCACCGGGCTCATCGAGAAGATCATCAAGGGCGCGCGCTAGGCGAAGGGCCAGGCCCCTGGTTCCGGCCCTCCGCGTTGCTCCTTGACGGCGGGCAGGCACTCTGCTATCAAACCCTGCTCGGACGGATGCGGGCCAATAGCTCAGTTGGTAGAGCCCCCGGCTCATAACCGGATGGTCCCAGGTTCGACCCCTGGTTGGCCCACCATAGAATTTTCAGGCCACCAACGAGTCGACGGCCAGCCAGCCCCCAGTGGCCGAAGCGGGCGAAGCGAATCGACCGGACCGTGGACACAGGACCGCGAGCACAGCCAGACCCAAGGATTTACATTGATCATACGCGCGACAGCGAAGACGTTGAAACTTGCCGCCCGGACTTGTGCAGGCGAAAGCAGATGCTCCCAGGGGGAATCCCTACGGGAGCATCTGCGTTTTGAGGGGGTCTCATGAACGCTCAGCAAGCACTCTCAAGCATCCGCTCCCTGGCTCCCGAGGCCTTTGCCGCGGACTGGGACAACTCCGGCGTGCAGATCACGGGCGCAAGGCCCGAGGTCAAGAAGCTGGCCGTGACCCTGGACCCCCTGCCCGCGGTCATGGCCGAGGCCCTGGCCTGGGGCGCGGACCTCGTGGTCACGCACCACCCCCTGTACCGCACGCCCCAGGCGCCCACCCAGGCCGGGCAGTACCTCGACGTGCTGCGCCAGTTCATGACCGCCGGGGCCTGGCTCTACGCCGCCCACACCAGCCTGGACTGCCGCCCGGACGGCCCGGCCTTCTGGCTCGGCCGCGCGCTGAAGCTCAAGGATTGCGCCAGCATCGAGCCCTGCCAGGCCTTCCCCGCGCGCGAGGTTTTCTTCCAGGCCCCGGCGCGCATCACCGAGCGCGAGGCCAGGCCCCTGTCCGAAACACCCGGCGTCATCGCCGTATCCCAGAGCAACTCCGGAGAGGTGCGCGTCGTCTGCGAGGAGCGCTCCTGGGACGACATCAGTGAACGGCTTGTGGGCATCTTCGGCAAGCGCCCGGAGTTTTTGGTGCGCCGCCTGGAGGCCCCGGTGGGGAGCGTGGGCTTCGGCCAGGTGGGCGAGCTGCCCAAGGCCCTGTCCGTGGAGGACTTCGCCACCCTGCTGGAAAAGACCCTGTTCAGCGTGCAAAAGCCCTTTCCCGGCGGGCCAAAGGGCGTGGCCTGGGCCGAATGCGGGCCGAGGCCGCAGACGATCCGCCGCGTGGCCTACACCACGGGTTCCGGAGCCTCGCTCATCCCTGCGGCCTTTGCCGCAGGAGCGGATGTGTTCCTCTGCGGCGACGTGAAGCACCATGCCGCCGTGGAGTCACCGGGGCTGGTCTTCGACGTCGGCCATTTCATCCTGGAGGAAGAGATGATGCGTCTCTTCGCAGGGGAGCTCGGACCGGCCCTGTCCGGCGTCGAGGTCAAGTTCTTCGAGGGAAAGAGCCCGTTCGGCTACCGGGTGCTGGCCTAGGGCCAGCCGCTTCTCCGGTCCGGCGGCATCACAATATTGCAACACTACGAGGTGCCCATGTATCAGAAACAGATCGAGCAGTTGGTGGTCCTGCAGACCGTGGATGACGAGATCCTGCTGCTGGAGGTCGAGATCCGCCAGGCCCCCCTGGAGCTTTCGGAACTCGAAGGCCGTCTGGCACAGCTGAAGGAACGCCAGTCCCAGGTCCAGGAGCGCATCGATCTTCTCAAGACGCAGCAGAAGCGCCTTGAGGGCGAGATCGAAGACGACGGGCACAAGATCAAGAAGAGCAAGAACAAGCTCATGGCCGTGGGCAACTCCAAGGAATACCACGCCATGATGCGCGAGATGG
>Ga0209800_10001339_pt1 | contig 26575 bp, 23 predicted proteins | sample Higcelweek8metaG_FD_187174 | JGI IMG/M metagenome (GOLD analysis project Ga0209800, IMG submission 187174) | Freshwater pond sediment microbial communities from the University of Edinburgh, under environmental carbon perturbations - High... | ecosystem: Environmental > Aquatic > Freshwater >...
TTCACCTTTTCCCTTCATTGTTGATTTAATGTTTTGAGGTAAAAAACCTTCCGATAAAAACATTTTATAAACAATTAAAATACCTGAGCGGTCAAAATTTGCAATACACTCAATATTATCTTTGTAGAAAATAGCTTCATAATTGTCCCCGTTTTTATTCCATTCAACGTTAATGACAGATGGAAACCTCTCTTTAAGTGAGTTCTTAACAACTTCGGGTGGAGATAATATGGAGTCTCCAAATATCTTTGAGAAAAAATTCATCATCTGATTTCAAATTTTTAAACGAATCCAGATTTTTATTTCCTTTTTCATTTTGTAGGGTTCTACCTATTCTGATCGTTAAAAAAGGTGATCAAGAATACAGAACATTTTTAGTATCAATTTTACTGTTGAGACGAAAAAAATTTGAGATGTAACAAAATGAAATTTTATTTATTCCAAAATTTTTCTTTATACAAATACACAACCCTAGCCCTCGCTCTTTTTAATCTCATCTTTGTAGCATCCTCGCTAATTCTTAGCGACTGTGAGATCTCTTTAATTGAAAGGTTGTCCTGATATTTCATGAGAAGGAGTGCTTTTTCTTCGGTATGGATCATTTCGAAAACAATCAGCATATTATCATAATCGATGCTATTCATGTTTTCTTCAGCCTCATCAATAATCTCGGGCAATTCATGTTCCCTATTCCAATCAGGATAGTGGAGTTTCTTTTTTAGCCTTAAATAATCGATACAATGGTTATATGAAAGCGAATATAGCCAAGAAGAGAATGAAGAGAGATTTTTAAAGCTGGAAAGTTTCTCAAAAGTTTTTGAAAAAATATCTTCTGCCAATTCTTCAGATAAATGTCTGTTTTTTACAATGCTGTAACATTTATCCAAAACCTTAGAATAATATCTATTGTATAAGATCTCAAAATATTTTGAAGAATTTTCTTGATTTATTTTCAATATTATTTCTTCATCCGACAAAGTTTTTATCTCTCTACTCTTCATTTTTAGTTGTAAATGAGAATAATAAATCCCTTTTGATTAATTAAATGAAAATATTTTTGAAATAAATTGCCATAATTGTTTCATCTTAAATTATTTGTATAATTTTGTACCGATTAAAAACTTAAAACACGAACATAGTAAAAAAAATTTACATGAAGCTGTTACTTTAAAAACCAACTTCGTCTTAATATCAGAATATTGAAATTTTTTAAAAAAAGTAATGTTCTTCTGCCTTACAGAAGTATTAACAAAATTATTAAACATAAATTTTTATTAAAATGAAAAACAAATTATTATTAAGCCTTTCAGCATTCGCAATTGCAATGTTTGTATTATCAGGTTGTGCTAAATTACCTCAAGTTGAAATCGACAACGCTAATTTAGCTATCCAAGCAGCTCAAACTGCCGGTGCAGATATCTATGTACCTGAAGCTTTTGCAGCTCTTAATGATTCAATGAATGCTACCAATGCATCTATTGAAGCTAAAAAATCAAAATTATTCAAGAGCTACAAAAAAGAAAAAGCTCAGTTGATTTCGATCGTTCAGTTAGGTAATGATGTAAAATTACAAACTGAAGCCAGGATCAATGAATTGAAAACTGAAATTCAGAACACTTTAACAGAAGTGAACAACTTGGTTGCCGAAAGCAAACAATTGGTTTCTGAAGCTCCTAAAGGCAAAGGTGGTTCTACTGCCCTTATGGCTATCAAAGCTGACATTGCTACCATTGAAACATCAGTTGGTGAAGTTCAAGCTGCCGTTGGCACTGAAACTTATATCGCCACTCTTGACAAAGCAAAAGCTGTAAAAGAACAAGCTGCTAGCATCAATGCTGAACTCAAATCAGTTATTGAAAAATACAAAGCAAGAAAGTAATCGAAAGATTGACTTACTGAACGATATTTAAAGTTACTCCCCCGGGATTTCTTCCCGGGGATTTTTTTATGCTCTAACGATCTGCACTGTTGATGAAAAGAAGATTGAAAAAAAAATTTCGCCGAATTTTAATTTTATCCCCAATTGCAATTTTTCTTATCGTTTTCGCCATACTTTTTTTAACAAAGGACAAGCCTCCTGTTGAAGAAATCAAGAATGCCCGCGAAAGTTTATCGGCAGCAAAAGCTGCTCATGCCCATAAATATTCAAAAAACTTATACAATAATGCCAGTATCGCCTATGATTCGGCTATGCATTATTGGAACGCTGAAAACAATAAGTTTTTCTTATTCAGAAAATACGACAAAGTAAGATCTTTTGCTTCCAAATCAGAAAGATTATCAAGGTCATCAATTGGTCAAGCTGACTCAAATTCAAAAAATTTAAAAAAGGAAGTTGAGCAAAAAATTCAGAAAATTCAAAAAAAGATTACCATTTACCAGGCAAATTTTGAAAATATCCCTCAAATTGATGACATCAGAAAACAATATAATAAAGGGAGAATCCTATTTGGAGAAGCAAAATTGGCTTTCCAGAAGTCGGATCTTATTAAAGCCCAACAAAAAATTGATTTATCCTCTGCATTAATTGAAAAATCTTATTCTCAGGCAAATAAAATTCTCGTTAATTATTTTGATAATTATTCGAAATGGCAGAGATTGGTTAATAATACCCTTGAACATTCAAGAACAAATAGTACTTATTGTATAATTGTTGATAAATTTGCCCGTGAATGCAAATTATATTTTAAGGGAACCCTAAAAGAAAATTTTGAAGCAGATTTAGGGAAAAATTGGATTGGGGCAAAGAATCATCAAGGAGATTTTATGACACCCGAGGGTGTTTATCGAGTTATAGATAAGAAAGAGAATGGGCGAAGCCGATACCATAAAGCTTTGTTAATCAACTATCCAAATGAAGAAGATAAAGCCAGGTTTTCACAAAACAAGAAAAATGGTACAATTCCTTCACGGAAAAGGATTGGTGATTTAATCGAAATTCATGGAAATGGCGGGCAAGGAGCAGATTGGACTCAAGGTTGTATTGCTCTTTCAAACAGTGATATGGATAGACTTTATGCGAGGTGTCCTGTTGGTACTACTGTAACTATTGTCGGATCGTGTAAACCACTTAGTGAAATCATGAAATTACCATAATATGGATAACGAAATTTCAACCAATATGGATAACCAGGATGAGAATTTGAATGTTCCGGAACAACCTGTACCGATTGAACAAAATCTTCAGGAAGAACCAATTGTTCAAGAAGAACCGATTGTTCAAGAGGAATCAACTATTCAGGAGGAGCCAATTGCTCAGGAGGAGCCAAAAAGAAAATCATTTTTAAAATCATTTTTTGGAACGTTATTCGAAGGAATAATTATTATTGGTTCCTTATTTGTCATTGTTTCTATTCTTCCACCATTTTTACAAAGGATTGCTGTTCCAATTTCAGAATTTCGTATTGGAAATATATCAAAAGAAGAAGCTGCGGCAATGGCTGAAAGTAAGGATATTTTAGAAAAAAGCATTGCAAAACTCGATAAACAATTAAATGAACTCATCCCCACAAACGGTTATATCATTATCAATAGCACGGATAATGAATTCATTCTTAAAAAAGGCAATGAAATTATAAGAACAGGAAAATGCTCGACCGGCAGCTATTTGATGCTCGAAAGTGAAAAGAGACAGAAAAAATGGCTGTTTAAAACACCGAAGGGTATGTTAACCGTCAAAAGTAAAAGAACAAATCCCGTTTGGACCAAACCTGATTGGGCCTTCATTGAAGAAGGGTTACCAATTCCAGGTCCAAACCATCCCTCACGTATTGAAGAGGGCGTTTTGGGAGATTATGCCCTAAGTCTGGGAGACGGATATATGATTCATGGTACACTTTGGCAACGATATCTGGGACTAGCGGTTACTCATGGTTGTGTCAGGTTGAATGATGATGATCTCGAAGTAGTTTATAATACCCTTTCAAAAGGCTCGAAAGTATATATCTACTAAACTGTTATTTAACAATCAATTTTGAAAAAATGAAAGTATTAAGGGTTTTCTTCTATATCATAATCGGGTTGGCTGTTATTTTTTACTTAACGGTCATTGTTCGTGCCCCTATCTGGAAAGTCAATGAATTGAATAAAATTGCGACTTCCGACTCTGTATATATGAAAAAGTACAAAGCCATTGCCAAGTACGATGGTCTTTTACCTCTGGTAAAAGAAAAAGCATATAAAGAGGCCGAACTTTATCTTTCGAAACAAGATTCTATAGGATTGATAATCAATTTTAAAGATAGTACTGCTTCCCTGATGTTAAAGGGGGTACAAATACATACATCCAAAATAATCGACTTTAAACAGGATAAAGTATTCGGTGGAATTGATGCCCCTGCTTTCAGAAAACTTTTTTCTAAACCCCTGCATAATACCCATGACTACTCATCAGTAATTAAAGAGCCTATTGTCATTAAAAAAGCACCCAAAGATACCATTGAAGCAATGAAAATGTTGACGTTACCTGTACTTCCGCCGGTAGAGCCTGCCTACGTCTCATACGAACTTGATCGTGGTTTCAAACTAATTATGATTCAGGACAGCATTAATACGCCTGAAGAAAAATTACTCGAAAAGCAATTCAAAAAGGATCTCCGGGAACAAATTTATGGTGACATTTTAGCCAGTCTTAAAGATCTGAAGAATCCTAAATATACACCAACTATAATCATTGAACTTAGTGGCAAGGATGTGAGATCGATTTACAGAGCGCTCCCTGTAAAAGCTGGTTTTGTGATGATTTTTGAGTGATCAGCTATTTTCAATACCTGCCACATCAATAGAATAGTGGATGATCGCACCGCTCAAAAAGATTCAATGGGTTTGATTCTAAATTGACCGCAGATTCCAACCTTATCCTCACAGATTAATACAGCTGAAAGAATTTTTTTATTCAGCCTTACTAAATCTAAAGTGACGGGGATATCTTCAGCCTTTTTAACTTTGTTTCCAAAAGCTGTTGCAAGTGCATCGGCTAATGCACAGTTTTTTGAAGCTATTACTACGGCATCGGCTTTTCCAAAGCTAACTGAAGGGCCTACTGTACCTGCGGAAGTACAAACACCAAGGGGCGTATTAAAAGCTGGAATTTCTAACCCTATCTTACCTGTCAGTGCCGATTGACCAGCATATACAGATAACACAAGATCATTCTTCAATTTCAAATATATATCACCTCCGTTTTCAACGACAATCTCATCAATACTGAACTCTTTTTGAATGGCTTTCCCAATATATTCAGAAAAAGCCCCGGCAACAGCTGCCATTGGTCCCGTTCCGGCAACGTTAGCTGCTTTGCTCATCTCGACAGCAATTTCAGGGTCACCCTTTTTAGTTTTGACCGGAAAAAAAGAAGTTTGAAAGTTTGGATGGTTGTGAATATATGATTCTAATGTACGCCTGAGTTCGATCAATTTTTTGAGGGCAAAATCTATCATTTCGAATTTGAAACTTTCAGAATCTACCCCAATCCATAAATCAGAATCTTTACATGAAACAGTAAAAGAACGAAAACGACCCTCTCCCATCCTTTCGCGATAAAAACGTTTTCCAAAACCGTTTATATCACGAGTATTCTTATTATCCGTTAATGAGATACCAAGTGGTTGATTGTCTTCTATTTCACCGGGATTGAGTCCGGTGTCATTAGTTTTCATCCCGAAAGTCGATTTCAAAAAGCTTCAGCGGACATGCCTTCACACAAAGTTCACATGCAATACATTCGTCTTTATTGAATTCGAGCACCCACGTTTCCGGGTTCATGGTCAGCGCCCCGGCAAAACAAACTGCTGTACAATTTCCACAACTGATGCATTTCAAACTTTCAAATTTCAAACGCTTTTCAAGTGGCTGACATTCTACATTGTGAGCTTCGAGATAAGCAATTCCTTTGTCGAGATTTCTTTGAGTTCCCTCCATTTCAAGCAGCAAACTCCCACGTTTTCCAGGCATTACTTCTGCCTTCAGAATATTAATCTTAATATCGTAATCCTTTACAAGTACGTAACTTAGCGGTTTGTCCCCACTCTGAGGAGGAAATCGGAGAATAATTTTCCTTTTAACTGAATTCATAATTTACCTCCTTCTCCATCTAGCATCTCAACTTCGACCAATCCCTTCAAGGAAGTATTTGATGGAAATAGTTGCACAGGTTCCTGAATGAAAAATTCTCCTTTTTGGATCATTTCTTTCAATAAACCGGCAATCTTACGCGCTTTAGATAAGCTGGCGACAGGTGCAGTTTTCACTTTCTGTCCATTGACCTCAATCTCGCCCGAACGAAGTTGTTCATAGGTTACCTGACCCAATTTGGGCGATCCGGGCGATCCATAGTCGAGTACGCTGGTTTGTATTTGGCTGTTATTTATTGACACCCTCCGGGCCATCTCAACATTCAATATGGGAATAGGTATACCAATACCGACAAAAAGGCTTACCCCATATTTTTCATAATAAGCAGCCTGCAAAAATTCACTGCTCATCTCTTTAAGGTTTCCAATGACCGCCAGTGTAGCTGCATTGGTTACGGGAACCCCATTTTCATCTTTGGGTTTGTTCGTATGGAACTGGGTTCCCGGCCAAACTACGTATCCGACTGTTCCTCCGAGAAAAATACGTGTCCCAATCCCAATTGTTTTAAATTCGGGATCGTTCAGCAACGGGCTTAATTCACCGGACGTAGAATAATTTGCATTCCGCATATTGGGTAAAAGTGTACCCATATACGTATACTTAATCTTTGAAGTTGTATTTACTGCAACATTATAATTTTGATAGGCATTACGTGGATTAAAAAGAAACATTTCATTTAAAGTTTCTTTATTAATGATGGTTCGAATATGTTTTCGGGGATAACAATCGGTACCCTTTCCCCAAGCCTCTAAAATAACATCTTTCCCATCAATCAAATCCTGAATCACATGTGCCCCACCGTATTCCGGATTATCGGAATTTACGGATGTTGCACCAAGATAAGTATCAACAGCAGCTAAACCGCCATAAGCGGGAACTCCGTTCAGCCTGATCTTTTCCATCCTGATGGGTGGATTTGCATGACCAAAATTGATGAATGCACCACTCGAACACATCGCCCCGAAAGTTGCTGTAGTAACAACATCCACTTTTTCCACAATCTCTTCGGGAGTTGCTGTTTTTGCCATTTCAGCAACCTCTTCGGCAGTAAGTACAACTGCTTCTCCCTTTCTGATTTTTTCGTTTATCTCGTGATATGATTTAACTCTTGCCATAAATTTAAAAAGAAATCTTAATTGGTAACAGTAGAAGTAAATACCAATTGGTTATTGAAAAGAATAAGCCCTTTCAAATTTTTCATGTGATACAGGGCATTAGGAAATACACCTGAAAGTTTATTGTTCGACAGATTAAGATAGTTGAGCTTCTCAAGCGATGCAATAGCCAGTGGAACAGTTCCATCGAGTTGGTTGTTGCTTAAATTTAAACGTGAAAGTTCGCTCATCCCCCCAACTTCAACTGGGATTATTCCTGAAAAATTATTATTGGATAAATTTAACCACTTCGCCTTTTTCAATAATCCAATTGTCGATGGTATTGAACCAGAAATGTGATTATTTGCAATTGAAAAATAGACAATTTCTTTCATCAGGTTTATCGAATCGGGTAATACTCCTGAAAGAAGGTTATTGCTCAATGATAAACCTTTTAATTTAGATAATTTAATGATCGATCGGGGAATTGATCCTTCAAGTTTATTGTTAGAAAGAATAATTTCTTCCAACTGACTTAAGTTTCCGATATTCGCGGGCAGTTCTTTTGAAAGTTGATTATTCGCCAAATTAATTCTGGTAAGCATTCCAAGATTGCATATTTCTTCAGGAATATTTCCGGTTATAGAATTATTGTAAAGATCGAGTTGCTTCAAGTAAGTTAGCTTGCTTATTGCAGGAGAAATTGTGCCCTTTAGGTTATTCGCAATCAACGAGAGTTCTGAAACATGCCCGTTTATAACTGAAACTCCATACCAACTCGATGGGGTATTCGACTCAAGCCAATTTCTCTTTTGGTTCCATGAATCACCATTAAATGAATTAAATATCATAACCAAAGCCTCTACTTCAGACTGTGGAATCTCCGTTATATTTGTAACATCAAATACATTTTCTGCTTTCCCCGAAAAGGGAAAGCAAAGTGTCAAAGAGATTAATATGAGGTACAAAAACTTCATACAATTTTGCTTTCAATTAAACAAACATAAACAATTAAAATACAACGCCTAAGCAATTAATCTGTTTAACGTTTTTAACCAGTATAATTTTAAAAAAGATTGAACAAAGTTATTAAATCTGAGTGTTAAAAATTTAAAAATCAATTTTTTTTATATTTCCTTCGTAGAATCTGAAATTCTGAAACTCGCTCCCATAATAAAGAATTATTAAATTTGCTGTTTATATTCATACCTTATGAAAGAAAAATTATTGATTTATAATACTCTAAGTAAAAAGAAAGAAGTTTTTAAACCTATCGTTCCGGGTTTTGCCGGAATGTATGTTTGCGGACCAACCGTATATGGCCATGCTCATTTGGGCCATTCGCGCCCGGCCATAACGTTCGATTTGGTTTTCCGTTATTTACAACATATTGGTTACAAAGTCAGATATGTCAGGAACATTACTGATGTGGGGCATCTTATAAATGATGCCGACGAAGGGGACGATAAAATTGCTGTAAAGGCTAAACTCGACCGACTTGAACCCATGGAGGTTGTTCAAACCTACACCAATAGCTATCGTCGGAACATGGCTCAGTTAAACGTGTTGCCGCCCAGTATTGAACCCATAGCCTCGGGTCATATCATTGAACAGATTGAACTGGTAAAAACCATTCTCGAAAAAGGATTTGCTTACGAAAGCAATGGATCGGTTTATTTCGACGTTGAACATTTTGCAAAATCTTTCAACTACGGGAAACTATCCGGGAGAAAAGTTGACGATTTGCTCACAAACACCCGGGATCTCGACGGACAGGATGAAAAACGTTCGAGCCTCGATTTTGCCCTTTGGAAGAAAGCTCAGCCTGAACATATTATGCGTTGGCCATCGCCATGGAGCGACGGTTTCCCCGGCTGGCATACCGAATGTGTTGCCATGAGTACAAAATACCTGGGCACCCGTTTCGATATTCATGGTGGTGGATTGGACCTGCTTTTCCCTCACCATGAAGCAGAGATCGCTCAAAGCTGTGCCTGCCTTGGTCACGATTCGGTAAATTACTGGATGCACAACAACATGATCACCATCAACGGACAAAAAATGGGAAAATCGTTAGGCAACTTTATCATGCTCGACGAGTTTTTCAGCGGGAAACACCCACTTCTCGAAAAGGCATACAGCCCCATGACCATCCGTTTTTTCATACTTCAGGCACAATACCGCAGCACACTCGATTTCTCGAATGAAGCTTTACAGGCTGCTGAAAAAGGACTGGAGCGCCTGATGAAAGCAATTGATTTGCTTCCAAAAATTATCCCATCTACTGAATCAACCATTGATGTTGCTACCCTGAAATCGAATTGCTACGAAGCAATGAACGACGACTTCAACAGCCCGATTGTGATTGCCAATCTTTTTGAAGGGGTAAGGATGATTAACTCGACAAACGATGGGAAAGAGAAGATCAACAGTTCTGACCTTGAAACCCTGAAAAAGCTGTTCAACGATTTTGTTTTTGATATTTTAGGTTTGAAAAATGAGACATCAGCAGCAGGGAATGATGATATTCTGTCTGATGTAGTTAACCTGTTGTTGAACCTTCGTCAGGATGCAAAAATCAATAAAGACTGGGCTACTTCTGATAAAATCCGTAACGAGCTTACCTCTCTTGGTTTTGAAATCAAAGACAAAAAAGATGGATTTGAGTGGGAATTGAAAAAATGCTAATTCAATACGAACCCAATGAAGGAATTTTCCCAATTAAAGAAGAATTTGAAAAAAGACTTTTCTAACTTAAAAAAGATTCAAATAGCTATTTTGGGAGATACCGCTACTCAATTTTTAGTACAAGCATTGCGGGGAACAGGTTTTGACGGTGGTTTTGATTTAACAATTTGGGAAGCCGATTATAACCAAATTGAACACCAGGTTTTTGATCCTACTTCTGAATTGTATGCATCAAAACCCGAAATTATAATTCTGTTTCAATCGGCTCATAAATTACTTAGTAAATACAACAAGTTAAAACCGGAACAACATGCTCAACTGGCTTCCAATGAATTAACTTCAATCGAAAATTTGCACTTAACTATTTCAAACAACCTAAAAACAAAAATCATCTATTACAATTACACTGAAATAGATGACGCCGTTTTTGGAAATTATGCAAATAAAACAACATCATCCTTTCTGTTTCAGCTGCGTAAACTGAATTATGAATTAACGAATTTTGCATTAAAAACCCCTGATTTCTATTTATGCGACATCTCGTCAATACAGAACCGTATTGGAAAGGTTAACTTCTTTCGGCCTTCCGTGTATGTGAACACCGAAATGGTTCTGAGCATTGATGTTTTGCCCGAAGTGGCATCAAGAACTGTTGATCTGATTTGTGCCTTACAGGGTAAGATCAAAAAATGTGTTATTCTTGATCTGGACAATACAATCTGGGGAGGAATTATAGGCGACGATGGAATTGAGAATATTCAGCTTGGAAGTTTAGGTATTGGCAAAGCATTTACCGAATTTCAGTATTGGATTAAAAAATTGAAAAACCGGGGGATCATCGTTGCTGTGTGCAGTAAAAATACAGAATCGGTGGCAAAAGAGCCTTTTGAGAAACACCCCGACATGGTATTGCACCTTGAAGACATTTCGGTCTTTGTAGCGAATTGGGAGAATAAAGCCGATAATATCCGGAAAATACAAGGCATACTGAATATCAGTTTTGATTCGATGGTGTTTTTAGATGACAACCCGTTTGAAAGAAATTTGGTTAGAGAAAGTATCCCTGAAATCTGTGTTCCCGAATTACCGGAAGATCCTGCCGATTATTTGGAATACCTATACTCGTCGAACCTATTTGATACCTTATCATTTTCAAATGAAGATTCAGAACGGACAAAGCAATATCAGATTGAAGCAAAAAGGGCTGCCATCCAACAAACCTTTACCAATGAAGATGATTTTCTGAAAACGCTGAATATGCTTTCTTCAGTTGAAAAATTCAATAAATTCAATACTCCGCGAGTCGCACAACTTACCCAACGTTCAAATCAGTTCAACCTACGAACCATTCGATACACCGATTCCGACATTGAAAATCTTTCGAAAGCTGAAGATTACTTTACTTTTGCATTTACCCTTGAGGATAAGTATGGCGACAATGGTTTGATCTGTGTTGTGATTTTAAAACAGGATAACACGCAGGCTTTGTTTATCGATACCTGGTTGATGAGTTGCAGGGTTTTAAAACGGGGAATGGAGAATTTCGTATTGAACACATTGGTTGCTTTTGCCCAGGAAAGCGGATTTTCTCAATTAAAAGGAGAATATATTGCTTCTCAAAAAAATGAATTGGTAAAAGACCATTATCTCAATTTGGGGTTTGAAGAAAAAAATGAATATTGGGAATTAAATTTGGAGAATTATAAAAACAAAAGAAGTTTTATATCAATTAAATAACATCGATGGAAAGACATGACAAACTAAAACAAATCAATGACATTTTCATAGACATCCTTGATAATGAAGACATACTAATTGAAGAAAACACAACGGCAAAAGATATTGATGAATGGGACTCTTTAACACATATTCAGCTTGTTGTAGCCATTGAAAAAAAATTTAAGATCCGTTTTACCTCAAGAGAGATTCAAAGTTGGAAAAATGTGGGTGAAATGATCGATTGTATCGAAACCAAATTTGCATGATGATCACGTAATGATTTTTAATTCAATAACATTTGCCGCATTTTTTGGAATTTTCTTCATTCTGTATTGGTTTGTTGCAAAGAAGAACTTAAGCTTTCAAAACTTACTGGTTTTAGCTGGTAGTTATCTGTTTTATGCTTGGGCCGATTGGCGTTTCCTCGCTTTTTTGATAGGAGTTTCGGCATTAAATTTCTATTTGGGGATTCATATCGAAAAGACGAACAACCCTAAATACAAGAAATTGTTGCTTTACATTGGCTTAGTTCAAGGAGTTGGGGGGCTTGCATTTTTCAAATATTTCAACTTCTTCATTACTTCATTCAACGATGTTTTTCAATCGCTAAATTTCAATATCAATTTACATATATTAAACATTATCATTCCACTTGGCATTAGTTTTTTCACCTTTAAAACAATAAGTTACATTTTAGATGTAGATAAAGGTAAAATTGAGGCGACAAAAGATTGGGTAGTGTTTTTCAATTATGTTTCTTTCTTCCCTACCATATTATCGGGACCAATCGATAGTGGAAGAATGTTTATCCCACAATTACAAAAGAAAAGAGTATTCGATTACCGCCAGGCAACCAATGGGTTACGTCAGATTCTTTGGGGATTATTTAAAAAGATGGTCATTGCTGATAATTTGGCAACGATAACAAACCCGATTTTTGAAAATCATCTGCAGCTGCCTTCAAGCTCTTTACTTTTAGGGGCCTTTTTTTATACCATTCAAATTTATGCCGATTTTTCAGGGTATTCTGATATGGCCATTGGGTTAGGCCGCCTAATTGGTTTCAATGTAACCCCCAATTTTAATTTTCCCCTGTTTGCTCAAAACATTGCCGAATTTTGGCGCAAGTGGCATATTTCTTTAACATCGTGGTTAACCGAATACGTATTTACACCCTTAAGTATCTCATTTCGTGACCTTGGAAAAGCCGGACTAATTCTTGCCATTGTTATAAATTTCACAATTTGTGGAATATGGCACGGCGCTAATTGGACTTATGTACTATTTGGCTTTTTACATGGATGTTTGTTTATCCCCCTTATTCTAAAAGGAACGATGAACAAAAAGAAAAAAACAACCAAAAATAAACTACTCCCAACGTTCAAGGAATTTCTAAATATTGCCGGAACGTTCATTCAGGTGATGTTTTTGTTTGTCATCTTCAGGGCTGAGACTATTTCAAATGCATTTCACTATTATCTGGGTATCTTTTCCCGGTCATCGTTTCCGGTCACTGAGTTTGAAACAAAAACTAGGACAGGAGAAAACTTCGTGTTCATCATTTTACTATTATTCCTGTTGGTAATTGAGTGGAGAGGTCGTGAAAACCAATATGCTATTGAAAATTTGGGGCAGAAATATCCCCGGATTGTACGGTTTGTATTCTATGCACTTATAATTTTTCTAATCGGGATGTATGCGCCTACAAATGAGACTCCTTTCATTTATTTAAAATTTTAATAAAATGTCAAAATTCATCTTTACAATATTTCGTTTTTTGATCTTTTCATTGATAGTATACATTCCACTGGTAATCATTTGGGCCGAATTTGATCGCAACTCATTCATTAAAAAAAATATACAGTATGAACTAACTATAAGTAAACCGATAGACTCAACTGGCAAGATTAATTCTTATGGGCACATGTTTTCAAGGATAAAAGAACTTAAGACTTTCAGAAATATTGACCTGCTTTTCATTGGAGCCTCCCAGGCCTACCGTGGATTAGATACAAGAATATTCCGCTCGGCAGGGTATAATTCGTTCAACTTAGGATCAAGTAATCAAACCCCTTTGCAATCGGAAGTACTTCTGAATAGATACCTTAAAGAATTGAATCCGAAAGAAATTATCTATGTGGTACATCCCGAAGTCTTTTCTGTGGATGGAGTTGAATCTACTTTAGATATTATTGCCAATGATCGTATTGATCTCAAAATTATAAAATTGACATTATCGCAAAAAAACCTGAAGCTTATCAACACGCTCATTTATGCATCGTATAGAGATTTGTTTAATTTAAACAAGAATTTGAATGAACCTGTTGTAAAAAGAAAAGATACCTACATCAAGGGTGGATATGTTGAAAAAGAGTTATCCTACTATGGTTATCGGCACTTTGAAAAAAGCACCTGGGAATTTAACCGCACGCAGTTTAAGGCTTTTGAAAGATCGCTGAAAATAATTAGTGAAAACAATATAAAATTGATTCTGGTTCAGGCTCCTACGCCTAAATCATTTTATTCTTCACAAACCAACAATGTCGATTTTGACAATCTGATGAAAGATTACGGAGAATATTACAACTTTAATACGATCCTTAATTTAGATGATTCGTTACACTTTTATGATCAATACCATTTGAATCAGCTTGGGGTAACAATCTTCGACGAAAAGCTAATTGAGATGCTTGATTAATTAATCCTTATTTTATATCTGTGCGATTAATCTCCAATTTTTTAACAATAAGAACTCATCCTGTTTAGTTTTGGTTCGTTATTATCTGCTTTCCCACAATTATTGCTTTTCCAACCCCAAATAACCCTGTCAACACCAGAATAATGGTAGCGCCTGAAGGCAGGTCGGTGTAGTAGGAAATGACCAATCCGGTGACCATTCCGAAGAATCCAATGAAAATGGATGAAACCATGATGGCGCTGAATTTTTTGGTAAAAAGGTTGGCGGTTGCCTGCGGAAGCGTAAGTAACGACAGCACCAGAATCACCCCAGAAATACGGATACTTGCCACAATAACCAAAGCAGATAAAGCCATCAGAATGTAGTTAAACAGATTGACAGGCAGGTTGCGGGCCCGGGCAAATTCTTCGTCGAACGATATCATCACAATTACCCTAAAAAACAGGATAAATAGCAACGAAACCAGAACAGACAGCGATGCCATGTAGATTAAATCGGCAGTGGTTACCGTGAGGATACTGCCAAATAGAAAACTCATCAGGTTGGGCGAATAACCGGGTGTAATGGCAATGAAAACAATTCCAATGGCCATACCCAGCGACCACCAGATCGCGATAGAGGAATCTTGCCTGATATTTCCCCGTTGGGTAAAATAGTTGATCCCAAAGGCCGATAAAACGGCAAACACTGCCGCCCCAAGAATAGGGTTCATCCCAAGGAAATAGGCAATCCCTATTCCCCCAAACGAAGCATGGGTAATACCACCCCCAATAAATACCATGCGCCGCGCCACAATATAGGTGCCAATAATCCCGCATGAAATTGCCGAAAGCAGGGCCGCGAGCAGAGCGTTGGTAAAAAAATCGTATTGAAACAGTTCGAGCATGATGTTGGTCTGATCAGAATATTTAATGTTTGTGGCTATGGGTTTCTAAAACTGTATGGGGCACACTTCCGTGCGTAATAATCTGAATGGGGCAATTATAAGATGCCAGCTCTTCCCTCGATATAATGTTCGACGGGTGGTAATGCAACTCACGGTTTACACAGGCAATGCCTTTTACATAAGTACTGATGGTTCCCATATCGTGCGAAACCAGCAGAATTGCCATCCGGGTGTTCAGTTCCCTCAGCTTTTTATATAGTTCGCCTTCAAACTGGTTATCAACATACGTGTCGGGTTCATCAAGGATTAGCAGTTTTGGGTCCGAAATTAAAGCCCTTCCTAAAAAGGCTCGCTGCATTTGACCGCCCGACAACTCCCCGATGGGTTTGCGAGCAATCTTCTCTATCCCCAGTTCATGGATAATTTTTTCAACCTTCGCTTTATCTTTTTGGATATAACCCTTGAACCAATTTTTTTGACCCGCTGAACCCGAAAGGATTACATCAAAAACAGAGATGGGGAAGCGGCTGTCGAACTTATTTACCTGAGGAAGATAGCCAATATCGCTTCCCCGGTTTTGCATTTCGTCTGAAAAAATAATCTGACCCGAAACAGGCTGAACTAAACCCAGTATCGCTTTTAACAGCGTCGTTTTTCCTCCCCCGTTTGGCCCAATCACACCAATGAAATCGTTTTCAGAAATCGACAGGTTTGCTTTGCTTAATACAACTTTCGAATCGAATGCAACAGTGAGATCTTGTATGTCAATCAGCTTGCTCATTAATTTTTTAAAGAAAGCGCGACTTTCATTTTATCAGCAATAGAATACATTTCGGCAAGCCAGTTTTCGGCAAGGTTATTTATGGGTACAATTCTGGCCCCAATCTCCTTTGCAATTGCTTCGGCTTTCGCCGTTTCAAATTGAGACTGAATAAATATGGTATTGATTCCACTGTTTCGGGCAATGTCGACCATTTGTTTCATGTGAGCCGTACTTGGCGACTTACCATCGTATTCAATAGAATATTGCGTTAAATGATAATCGCGGGCGAAATAGCCCAATGACGGATGGTATATCATAAACGATGTATTGAGTGAATCGTTTAAAACAAGCCTGATGTGGTTATCGAGAGTATCAATTTTAGAAATAAAGGTGTTGAGATTGTTCTCAAAAACGGCTTTCTGATTGGGATAAGCCTTAGACAATTGGGAACAAATGGTACGCGAAATTATTTTTACATTCTCGGGCGAGGTCCAAATATGAGGATCGGTGCCCTGTATTTGGGATTTGGGTTGTGGTTCACCAGAATCATGAACACATCCTTCCACAAGCAAATCGATCCCGTTGCTGCATGAAACATAATTTACAGAGGGAGCGACTTCCGCTACACTATTTAACCACGATTTTTCGAACCCCAAATGTCCAACATAAAAAAAGATCGTTGAATTGGAAACATCCATCATCTGTTTGGGCGTTGGCTCGTAATCCTCGGGACTGGAGCCTGGAGGCAGGATGACATTGACGTTGAAAAAATCGCCGGCTATTTGTTCAACAAAGAACTTTTGTGGCAAAATACTAACTGAAATAATTGGTTTCGAAACCATCTTATTTTTAGAAGAAGCACCGCATGCAATAAAGAATGCAAGGAATGTAGCAACTATAATTATATTTTTCATTCTAAATAAACTATAAAACATTATGAATGTTTAAAAATTGAACAGAAAGATGAAACAAAAACCCAAAATAAGACATCCTTAAACAGATTAATAATCTGAATTCAAACTATTCATGCAAGGGATAGAAAAAATTAACTTAAAACAAACTTATAACATAATAACATAACGCACCTACAATCGCTGATGCGGGAATAGTAACAAACCATGCAAATACCATGCTCCCGGCAACATTCCACCGTACAGCCGAGGCTCTTCTTGAAGATCCAACCCCCATAATGGAAGAAGACATGACATGGGTGGTACTGATGGGAGCGCCAACCAATGAGGCACCGATGATAACCAGCGAAGCTGAGGTCTGCGAAGCAAAACCATGAATGGGTTCCATCTTAAAAATCTTATTCCCCATAGTTTTAATAATTTTCCACCCACCTGTTGCTGTCCCCAATGTAATTGCAAGTGCACAGGCAATTTTTACCCAAAACGGCACTTCAAACGTGGGAATTGTATTTGAAATAAAAAGAGCAAGTGTAATGATACCCATTGTTTTTTGAGCATCATTCGAGCCATGGCTCAAAGCCATAAAACCTCCCGAGAAGATCTGCAACCTTTTAAACAGCTTATTCATTTTATGTGGCCTGCAGCGGTATGTAATCCAGGCAATTATCAACATCAACAAATATCCCCCAATAAATCCCAACACGGGTGATAAAAACAATGGCGTAATTATCTTATCGATAATGCTGGTGTAGCTTAACGAATCCCAACCCTGATAAGCAATGGCAGCACCCATTAATCCACCCATTAATCCATGAGAAGATGATGAAGGAAGACCTAAAACCCATGTCAAAATATTCCAAAAGATAGCGCCTAAAAGAGCCGCGAGAATCAGCCCGATTTCACCGGCAATCAGGTCAGGATTTACGATCCCTTTACCTATTGTAGACGCTACTTCGGTGCCAATAAAAGCGCCAGCCAAATTAAGAACCGCTGCCATTAAAACAGCAAGTTTCGGATCCAACACCTTGGTTGACACCAGAGGTGCAATCGCATTGCCACTGTCGTGCGCGCCGTTGGTATAGTCAAAAGCCAGGGCAATGATTACGATGATAATCAGAATAAGAGACATATCAAGAATATTTCAAAGAAATTCCTTCAACAACGTTCGCTAAAATCTCTGATTCAGCATAAGCTTCCTCTATCCTATCGTAAATGTGTGACCATTTGATCAATTCGAGAAAATTCGTAGCATCCTCGGGTTGACTTTCATAGATCTCACCCATCGACACAAGCAGTAACATATCGGCTTCCAACTTCAATTGCTTGACTTTAGCGATATTTTTTTCAATATCCAGCTTTTTCTCAAGAGACCCAACCATGATTGATGTTTCTTCAAGCAAATCATTTAACATGCTGACAAGTTCCCTTGCCCCGGGTTTAATATGGCTGAAATGATAAAGACTTATACGGGAAGAAATGGAACGGATCGAGTTCAGAACTTTTTCCTGAGACGTATTGACCGCATGAATATCTTCCCTGTCGATGGGGGTAATGAATGTTTGTGCCAACGATATGGAAATGTCCCTGGAAATCTGATTTCCTTCCATCTCTTTATCCACGATTTTTTTACAAAAATCGTTCACTGAAGTATAACGATCGAAAACCTCATTCAATAAATGGATGCTTTCAACCAGCACGGCATTTTGTTTCTTGAACAGATCAAAAAACTTGATGATTTTTGGGAAAAAACTGATAGCCATAAATATCATTTTTGAAGATAAATAATTATACGTAAATGGGATTAAAACCATACAAAAGTTACTTCCGCTTTTAAATATAGTTCCTTTTTTGGAAGTAATTTAAGTCGTCAAAAAAATTTCCTTCAATTATTTAACTTTTATCTTTTTTTCGGGTACCGGATCATACCCATGAGTCCCCCAGGGATGGCATCTCGATATTCTCCTTAATCCCAGAAATGTTCCTTTGAATGGTCCATGTATTTTAATGGCTTCAATCATGTAATTTGAACAAGTGGGTACATGGCGGCACGAAGCTGGGGTCAAAGGCGAGATGGCATATTTATAAAAGTAGACCAGCCCCAGAATAGGGTAACTAAGTAGTTTCGATATGAACTTTACAATTCTCACTTATTCGTTAATTGGGAAAAAGACATTAGTCATTGGTCATTGGGAAAAAGTCATTGGTCATTAGGAAAAAATATGAGGCATTACAAAAACATAGGTGAAATAGGAAATGAAGACAATAGAAAAGGTTGTTATCCTTTTTCTTGATGGCTTTTCTCTTTCCCTTTTCTAATGACTATTGACTCTTTCCTTTTTCCTTATTTTTACTTTTCAAAATCCTTATACAGCAAGCTGGGTTGAATACCCGCATTATTCTGGTATTTCCCGCTTTTATAATTCACATAATCGCCAAGAATATCGTGGTAATAAATCTGGCAGATTTCAATACCCGGATAAATTCGTATGGGTTGAACACAAAATATCTCCAATGTCCAGAAACCGGAAAAACCTACATCGCCAAAACCAGCTGTAACATGAATAAACATACCCAACCGGCCAACCGACGAACGCCCTTCGAGCATGGGAACCAATCCTTCGGTGCGCGTAAATTCGAGTGTGCGCCCAAGATAAAGCCGGTTTGTTTCGAGCAGCAAACCCTCTTCCGGAATGATCACTTCATGAGCAGTATTTTCCTTCTTCATGTCGAGTTCAAGCTTATCGTACACCAGCAACCGGTTATGCAGTTTCAGGTTATAACTGTTAGGGTTCAGTTGCTTTGGATTATATGGATCGATAAAGATGGTTTTATCCAACCGTTTTTCAATCTCTTTACCAGAAAGGATCATGGGCTATAACTTTTAATATGAACGACAAATATAACGACTGGAAATTCCAAATCCCAAAAAGCAAATTCCAAAATACAAAATACAAATCAGATTCTCGATCTGGATACTTGAGTATTGGTAACTGACTCACTCCATAGCTTCAGCGGAGGCAGGGATTCCCGAAGCTTTCTGACAAATTTCCCCGGAGGGGAAACACATCAATAACGCCGGTCCCGATAGCTATCGTGGATAACCCGGTGGTAAGGAGGTTCCTTTTTCCAATCGTCCGCGGGGAAATGCCTTTAAAAGTATAAATCATCCTTCGGACGAAACAGGTATAATCAAATTAACTGGCGAAGGATTTAATGGAGGTGAAATGTTCAAATTATTTATTGAGAAATAAATAATTAATATTTATAATTGTATGAGGAATAGTCTTCTGTAAGTAATAAACCGAAAACTGCTTCAACTTAACATGAAAAACCATTAACATGAAAAAAACCTTACTCCTCCTGACGATTATTTTACTTTTCTCCCTCATTTCAGTAAAAGCTCAGTTATTTAAAAATTCCGATGCCGCTAACTTAGTAAAGGGTTCTGAATTGATAAGGGTAAATCCAAAGACTAAAAGCATACAGTCCATTCATCTGAATAATAAAGTAAAATTTGAAGAAAATAACCAAACCAAATGGCTTGAAAAAGCACTTCATGTTTCAAAAGACCATGCTTTTAAAGAAGTTTATAAGTCTAGTGATAAAATCAATTTTACGCACGTTAAGTATCAGTTATATTATAAAAATATACCTATTGAAGGGGCGTTTTACTTATTGCATTCCAAATCAGGAATTACATCAATGGCCAATGGCGATTACTCCCTGGGCAAAGAGATAGCTGTTATTCCTTCATTGAAGGAAAGTGAAGCTTTTTCTGCGGCTGTTAATTATGTGAAGGCCCGGGTATATCAGTGGGATTATAAGAAAACAGAGCATCCAAAGGGTAATTTAGTTATTCTGCCTGTCGGTGATACATACGTATTAACTTACAAATACGACATTTATGCACTGCAACCTTTAAGCCGGCAATATATTTTTGTCGATGCTAATACAGGTAATGTAGTAAAAACCCTCAATCGTATTCATGAGAGTAATGCTGTTGGAACTGCTGAAACCATGTACAACGGTAAGGTTAGTATAACTACAGATTATTATCATAATTCTTACCGTTTGCGAGAGACCGGCAGAGGGGAAGGAATCGAAACCTACAATCTGAATAAGGAAATTGATTATAATTCTATAACTGATTTTACCGACGTGGATAATTATTGGAATATTTCCACAAATTTTGATAATGCTGCTTACGATGCCCATTATGCAACCGAAACTACGTATGATTATTATTATCTGATATTTGGCCGAAATTCATACGACAATGCGGGCGCTAAAATAAAAAATTATGTCCATTATAGTAAAAACTACGTGAATGCTTTCTGGAACGGAGAATCAATGACCTATGGTGATGGTGACAGTCTTTTTTATACTCCACTAACTTCAATTGACATTGTTGCACATGAAATCACTCATGCCGTTACAGAGCGAACTGCCGGTCTAATATATCAGGAAGAATCAGGTGCGCTTAACGAATCATTCAGTGATATTTTTGGCATTGAAGTTGACTTTTATAAAAACCCCACAACCGCCAATTACCAGATTGGAGAGGACATTTCTTTATCGCATGTGCCTTTCAGGGATTTGGGTGATCCAAATAGTTATGGTAACCCCGACACCTATAAAGGGCTCTATTGGGATCCTTATCAGGAGGTGCATTGCAATAGTGGTGTTCAAAATTATTGGTACTTCTTATTGTGCGAAGGAGGTATCGGAACAAATGATTTGGGAGATAGTTATCAGGTAGAAGCCATTGGCAGGAAAAAAGCAGCTCAAATAGCCTACCGAAACCTTACTGTTTATCTTACACCAAATTCCGATTATGATGATGCACGTTTTTATTCAATACAGGCTGCTAAAGATCTTTTTGGTGATTGTTCTTCAGAGGCAAAATCTGTTTCTGCAGCATGGTATGCTGTGGGTGTTGGAGACGCAAATGATTGCTTGAGCCCTGAAAATTTTATTGCTGATCAAATCAGCCGAAATCAGATTAATCTGAAATGGAAAAAAAACATAAACAATAATAACGTATTAATAGCCTTTAGCACCTCCAAAAACATAGGTAATCCTGTTAATGGGAAACAATATATTTCAGGAAGTTCAATCCCAGATGGTGGTACTGTACTATATTCTGGTAGGGATACAACATTTTCACATTCAGATATAATTTCCGGAACAAAATACTACTATAAGGTATGGTCTGTTATTTCAGAGAATTCTTATTCAGGTGGTGTTCGTACAGCCGTAATTTACCCTGCCATTGATGCCGGTGAAGACCAGAGGATTACCTTAATCAAAAACAATACAGCCTCCCTTTCGGGTAATTATCCATCAAATCTGCCTTACGACAGCCTGTCGTTTAAGTGGGAGATGGTTAGCGGAAACAACGAGGTTGTTTTTGATAATGCCGACTCTCTGTCTACAATGGTTCATTTTAGTTCGGCAGGAAAATATTCATTTCAATTAACCATGAATTGTTACGGATTTACCTCTACCGACAGTATGAATGTTTTTGTTTGTTTAACTGACTCCGTTGCCGGGCTAAACTTTAGTGCGTATCACAATTGGATGGGATTGGAAATTGTTGGAAACTACGCCTATCTTGCCGATCTTATTTATGGTCTTAGAATTCTTGATATCTCCGACACAAATAACCCGGTCGAAATTTCATTCTATGAAAAGTGGAACGTAAAGTTTGTTCATGTAGCGGGTGATTATGCCTATATAGGTCAGAATTTCGAAGGAGGCTTGACTATCTTAAATATAAAGGACAAATACAATCCAACTTTCGTTAGTTATCTTGACATTCCAAATTCAACAGAAAATGAAGATTTCATCTTAAAAGATGGAATTATTTACTTTACCTCACGTTCTGATGGAATTCTTATGATCGATGTAAGAGATCCATCAAATCCGGTTAGGATAGGTAGTTTCCCAAGTGCTCCAAGAAGCATCGCAATTACTGATAATTATCTGTATGGAACTAACATAAATTATATAGGGGGATTATATCCTATTATTCTCGACATTTCAGATCCTGGAAATCCAAGGGAAATAAATCGTTATCCCGAAATTCATGCTATGTTTATGACACCTATTGTAATACAGGGTGAATACATGTATACTGTTTTTGAGAATAATCATCTCGGAATTTCCCAATTTTTCATTTACAATATTTCGGACAGGGAAAATCCGGTACTGATCGATTCAACCGACGCAGCCCGGAAAAATACCACCTTATCGGTTGTTGGAAATTATGCCTACCTGGGTGATGGGTTACAGATAATTGATATCTCTGACAAATCTGATCCCAAAACGATAAGTAATGCTCATCTATCATCTATTAATCAGTTAATTGTTAATAAGAACCTTATTTATTGTACCCGGCAGGAAACCTTTACCATATATAAATCATACTTAGCCAATCTCCCACCTTATGTATATGCAGGCATCGACCGAAAAGTTCATTCTATATGCAATACCCTGAAAGGAGAAGTCTTTGATGATGGAGTTCTCAATAGGGGTATTAGTTCGGCTTTATGGACCAAAGTATTCGGACCTGGCGATGTCATTTTTTCCGATCCTCAACGTTTGAATTCAACCGTTTGTTTTTCGGATACTGGCAAATACATTCTTCGTCTGAAGGCAAGTGATGGTGAATTATCTTCCTTTGATGATGTTGTTTATAATGTTCCGTTCTTAATTTCAAAACAACCAATAGATCAAACCGTTTGCGAAAATTCACAAGTTGAATTTTATGTGGAAGTTAAAACAGATACTGTGGTAGGATTTCAATGGTTTAAAGACAATCAACCTCTAACAGATGATAGCCTAATTTCCGGATCAAATACAGAAAAGTTGATTATTAATAAGGCTAAAATTCATGATGTCGGTAGTTATTATTGCCAAATTTCGAATAGAGATATTTATAATAGCAATATGGCTGTTTTGACGGTTAATACAATGTTGTCAAATGCTGGAATCATTTTTGGAGAAACAACACCTTGCCAGGGACAAAATAATGTAAACTATACAATTGCCGCAATTACAGATGCAAACTCTTATGTTTGGACTTTACCCAATGGTGCAACTGGAACAAGTACAACAAACAGCATTATAGTTGATTTTGATTCAACAGCTGTTTCAGGTAATATTACGGTAAAAGGTATTAATAGTTGCGAAGAAGGTGCACCGTCTTCGCTGTCAATAATTGTAAATCAAAATCCACTTGTAGCTGGAGCTATTTCAGGAGAAACTACTGTTTGCCAAGGACAAAAATCAGTAACCTACTTGGTGCCGGAAATCGAAAATGCAACCACTTACAACTGGACTTTACCCAATGAAGCAACCGGAACAAGCATCACAAACAGCATTACAGTTGATTTTGACTACACTGCTGTTTCGGGTAACATAACTGTGAAAGGGATAAACGCTTGTGGTGAAAGCACTGAATCTGTTCTGCCAATTACGATTAATTCCATTCCTCCAACCCCTGCAATTTCTTTAACGGATAAGGTACTGCTTTCTGATGCCAATGATGGTAATCAATGGTATAACCAAAACGGTGTTATCGATAATGCTGTAAATAAAGAATATGAAGTAAAGGCTAATGGAAAGTACTTTGTTGTTGTCAACCGGTTAGGTTGTAACTCAGAGCCATCCAATACAATCAATGTTACTTTAACAGGAGTTGAAACGTTGGTTAATGGTAAGGTAGTAAAAGTATACCCAAATCCGGTTTCCAATGAATTGACAATAGAATTAGAAGGTAATTCAGAAAATATCGGTTTCGAGATAATTAATACCATAGGGCAAACCGTTTTCAAAGGAAATATGGTTAATCAAACTACTGTGCAAACCGGCAGCTTTGCACCGGGAACTTATTTGGTAAAAATTGAAAATGGAGATGCGTTTGAGTTTAATAAGATCATCAAGAAATAATTTCTCAACAGATTCTGGATGTTGCCTGTCCGCCAAAGCTTCAGCGGAAGCGGGGATTCCCGAAGCTTTCTGACAAATTTCCCCGGAGGGGAAACACATCAATAACGCCGGTCCCGATAGCCATCGCGGATAACCCGGTGGTAAGAAGGTTGCCTTTTCCAATCGTCCGCGGAATAATGCTCTTTAAAGTATAGATCATCCTTCGGACGAAACGGAAATGAAATCCACAAATAAGTATAATCTTATTGGATTGATAACTGATTTTTACTTCAACTTCACTGCGTACCGCACGAAGTTCTATTTATTAGCGGTAGTAATTTTTTTAATTCGAATAATCATTCCACCGTTTTAAATACCAAACTTTATCTCTCAATTCAAAAATATACTCAACATTTATTCCATTGTCGACACCTTGATATAATAGGCGGGCTGAACTCATTGAAACATCAATTTTCTCCGTATATGAATCGATGTCACGAGTTGCAAATGATGGATAATATTTCAAATCTAAGTAATGCCAATCGTGTGAATCAATTTGGATGATACTATTTTCTGATTCATCCAAGTCACCACTCGACTCTTGAGTCAACGGAAAGCTAACTCGTGAATATTGAAATGTCGAATCCGTTTTAAACTTATTTAGGAATGTTTTGAAATCCTCAGTCTTATCTTCTCTGACCGAATTGTTGGTGCTTTTGGAAATAGAATTACAGCTAAATTGAGTTGTCAATATTGTCATTGCCAATATTAGCAAGTAAAGTCCTTTTTTATTTTTCTGTCTCATTTTTATAATTGGTCTGTCGTTGTTTAATGGGCTTATTAATACCGCTATCTTTTGCACTATAATTAGTTGCCGATTGTCCCGAGCACTCAGGATCGAACCGCACCGCTCCCGATGGCTATCGGGATTGCGGGCTACACAGCTTGTTGTCAGCACGGAAACGGCAATTATCATATATTTTTTGTTAGCAGCAGAAATTTATCTTACTTGAAAAAATATTTGAAACTTTCCATTATTTAGACTAATCGTTTTATCAATGGTGGTACAATACAGATCAATATTAAACTCACCATTGAAATATACTCTATCATCTTCACCGTTTGGACCAGTCTCTGTCCACGACTTATCAATAATAAATGTCTGATTATCCACTTCATTATTTAATATGTCAGAATAATAGATCAAGTCATTACCATAGTCGTTGAGTACTATAAAAATGCCTGAATAGGTATAACTAAAAGCCCCCTGCCTAACTATTCCGATTTCAGATATAGAAGAATCAAAGGGAGTATATGGAAATTGATGAAATTTATTGGAGGTACTTAATATTCCAGCTTCAAAATCAGTTTTATTCTTGTATGGATACATAAAATCGTTACATTCTACTTTAGACGAATCCTCTTTAATAAAGTAATATATACAAACTCTAAAGTCACGACCAGCAATATTGAAACTTGAAGAGTAATTTAGAATTACAGAATCGTTGCCACAATATTGCATTGCATATGATCTGCCAATATTAATATTCTTGCCTTCTAAAACTTCTGTCAATGAACCATCATAATCAAATGACATATACATTGATGAGTTGTCATTATCCTTATTACAGGAAAAAAGAACGATCATCAGGAAAAATCCTATTATTTTTTTCATAATCTTATTGATTTGAGTTTCATTTTTGCTGCTAACGTTACGGAAATATATGCAGTTGGGGATTGTCCCGAGCACTC
>Ga0209800_10001342_pt1 | contig 26503 bp, 19 predicted proteins | sample Higcelweek8metaG_FD_187174 | JGI IMG/M metagenome (GOLD analysis project Ga0209800, IMG submission 187174) | Freshwater pond sediment microbial communities from the University of Edinburgh, under environmental carbon perturbations - High... | ecosystem: Environmental > Aquatic > Freshwater >...
TGACACCGACGTTGGGAACCAGGGTACCAAAATCGATCGCCAGCTTGGAGTTGTTTATTCTGAAAGAGAATTTATTGAAGGTGGTGTAGATGTACTGAAAACCGGATTTAACCACAAAGCCACTGTTGGTGAAAGCCCCGGGGGCATTTTGGCCGACAGTATCGGTGAGTCTAAAGCTGGCAGAAGTTTTTTTGCCGGAAGTTATATTAAAATTACCCCACTGAATTCGATAATTGGGTGAGGAAAAAGTTTCTGCTCTTGCCGGAGAAGGATCTGATAACCAAGCACCAAAAAACAAACATAGAAATAAAGCAGTTTTACGATTCATTGGAATTATTATCTATGGACTTTGATAAATCCTGAGACGATTTAAGGAGGTGGCGGGAGAGATGGTTAATTTTTTCCAATTCCTGATGGTGTTGATGGGGCAATCGGGGGTCGGAGAGGATCAAGGAGACTGAGTCGATTATTTGGCTGATGGTAGATTTGAGTCGCAGAGATAGCCACAGATAGATATCAGTTTGGTTGTTGGCTAAATTGTTGTTTAGCTGGGCATTGGAGATAGTTTGGCGACTGATAAACCAGGCCAGAGGGGAGATGAAGAGAAGGGAAGTGAGGGGAACTAAAGAGACGAGTGAATTGAGAGACTGGGAAAGGAAGAAAACTAAAATTAAGGTATAGGCGATGGTGATTTGGGGAGGATGTTGGAAGGCAATAACAAATAATAGGAAATAGGTTAGAAAGAAGAGGGGGGAGTGGAGTCCGCCAGTGGCAAAGACCAAGACATTGACTAGTAGAGAAATAAAAAAAGGAGACAACTGATGGTGGAAATAGAGAGAGACAAGAAAAGCAATGGAGATAAGAGCGATTAGCTGAGCTAAGAATCCAGTTAGGGTGGAGACAGAAAATAGATAACCCAACAGGGTAGTTGAAGCATAGAGACTAATAATGGCAAAAGGAGACATTAAATTAGTATAGCCTAAAGAGTAAAATGATGATGTGTACGAAAAATTACATAATCTAAAATGGGTGGATGGTTTGTTGCTATTGGGAATTGGTTTGATTACAGCAGGTTTGGGGATGGCGATGAAAACAGCCGGAGAAGAGAAAAACCAGGTTAGTTTAATTCGGGCCGGAATCACACCGACAGGCAAGAGTGTTGATGCACAAGGAGATGATAAAGTAGTGATTGATATTGCCGGACAAGTGATGCGCCCCGGGGTTTTTAGTTTGAAAAAAGGGAGCCGAGTGAATGATGTTTTGATTGCGGCTGGTGGTTTAGCTGCTCTGGCAGATCGAGAGTGGGTGGAGGTCAATCTTAATCGAGCCGAAATATTAAGGGATGGACAAAAAATTGTAATTCCCAGCAAAAATTCCAATAAACCAATAACCAATAACCAAGCAAATTCCAATAATCAAATTCAAAATAATAAACAAATATTAGGGGCAAGTACTGGGCTGATAAGCATTAATAATGCCAGTGTAGAGGAATTGGATAAATTGCCCGGAATAGGTCCGGCCATTGCCCAAAGGATAATTGATTATCGGGACAAGATGGGTGGGTTTAAAGACATTAATGAAATTAAATTGGTGTCGGGGATTGGGGAAAAATTATATGCCCAAATTAAGGATAAAATTGGATTGTAGATTTGTAGGGGCGCGAAGCATCGTGCACGTACGAAATGGGGAAATATTAAAAATAATTTTGTTAATAATATTGGATTTTTTGATATTTATGTTTATAAAGAAGGATAGTTTGATAGTTATGGCTAATCAGGGATTACCACCAGTGGAATCAGGGGTGTTGGTGGGGATGGTGTTGGGTGACAAAGCGGGTATTAATCGGGATTTGTACCAATTGATGAAAAATAGTGGCTTAGTACATTTGGTAGTGGCCAGTGGAGCCAACGTAATGCTGATATTTGGCGGGTTGGTGGAAATTGGGGCGATGATATTTGGTAGGAAAAAAACAATTGTGGCTGGATTGGGGTTGATCTGGTGGTATGCCGGAATGGTGAATTGGGAAATCCCGATTGTTCGGGCAGTGGTGCTGGTGTCGATAATGTATTTGGCCCAACTGATTGGTAGAAAGTTTGAAGTGTGGAGGGGATTAGGATTAACTGTGGCAATCATGTGGTTGGCAGACTTGGAAATGTGGACCGAGGTAAGTTTTTGGATGAGTTTGATGGCTTTTATTGGAGTGTTGACAGTGAATAAATTACGAATTACTAATTACGAATTACTAACCAAAAATAGCATTCTAAAAAGAGCAGGTAAGGCAATGGGGGAGACGGTGTGGGTAGGCATGTGGGTAACGCCGGTGATGGCGATGGTGTTTGGGAAAATTAGTGTGGTAATGGTAATGATGAATATGTTGGTGGTGGGGCTGGTGGAGGTGGTAACGGTGGTCGGAGGAGTGGGGATGGTGGTGAGTTTGGTGATACCTTGGTTAGGGAAAATGATATTGTGGATAATTTATCCGATTCTTAGGTATTTTGTATTAGTAGTAGAAAAAGGGGGAAGTTGGCAGTGGAGTAGTGTGGAATTTCAAATTAATTGGTTGGTGATGATTGGGTGGTATTTGATATTGGGGTGGCTAATTTGGAGGAGAGTGGGAGCATGAACAACTGGTGGTTAGGGGGTGGGGTACTGGGGTTGGGGTTGATATTAATATTTAAGCCGGTAGACGATAGGGTGAAAGTAGTAATTTGTGATGTCGGTCAAGGGGAGGCGGTACTGGTGACTAGTGGTGGATTCCAGTTGTTGATTGATACCGGGCCGCCGACAAACGGAGTATTAAGATGTTTGGGAAATAATTTGGCTTGGACAGACAAGTTGATTGAGGCGGTGGTGATTAGCCATGCAGATGCCGATCATAGTGGCGGACTGGCGGGAATAATGGATCATTATCGAATTGGTAATTTGTATAGCGCAACTAGGTTGGAAGGAGTTAATGAACAAATAAGTTATACATATAATTTACGTCAAAATGATCACATTAGATATGAAAAGATTGATTATGAGATATTATCTCCGGCGATTTTAGAAGGAAATACAAATATTGATTCGGTGGTGGGGATGATTAGTTATGAGGATAAAAAAATGCTAGTCATGGGAGATGTGCCCGCGGAGATTGAGCAAAGACTGGTATGGAGAGATATTCTTAACCGAGATAAAGGTACTCTGTTGGTGGTGTCGCATCATGGGTCTGGGGAAGCAACTAGTGAGGAGTTGTTGGAGACGATTAGGCCAGAGGAGGCAATAATCAGTGTCGGGAAAAATAATAAATTTGGTCATCCGGCCAAAGTAGTTTTGGAGAGGCTGGAAAGTAGGGGGATCAGAGTTCGGCGCACCGATCAGGAAGGAGATATTATTTATCGCTGGTGAGTGTTATTTTGGAGCGAAAAAATGGTGGTATTTTACAAAAGTCAATAAGTAATTATTATTACTTTGGTCATTGATTTGGGAGGGGTAAATGCGGTTAAATGAATAGATACTATAATGAAAAAGAGGATATTGATATTATTTTTGGGCCTGATAGTGGGAGGGGGTGTGGCCGGAATTGGTTGGTGGCGGGGAAAAATGGTATCAGCAACCGATCGGGTATTGACGACAACCGCCGATTTTGATGCTGGCAAGTATGTTAATACGGAATCTAGAACCAAATCTGGGCAATTAAAACTGGAAGCATCTGGGGATTGGGGACCGCTAGTGAATACAGTCCCAAATGTGAATTTGGGTGATCAGGCAGCCATCGTGTCTGATGGAGATTATGTGTATGTGTTGGCCAATGCTGATAATTATTTTGCCAGGTATTTGCCGGCTGAAGATCGCTGGGAAAATCTGGCCAATTCTCCTCACTATGCTTATCTGGGAGCCGATATGGTGGTGTTGGGAAATTATATTTATGCAGTATTTGGTGGTTATCAAAAGGAATATTCCCGATATTCGATCATTGATAACACTTGGTCAGAAATGGCCATGTTGCCGGATTTAACCTACGGAGGAACTTCATTGGCGACCAACGGAATCGAAATCTACTGTTTGCGAGGGTATAACACAACTGATTTTTGGAAATACAACGTACTGGCAAATCGCTGGGATACCATTTTGAGTGCGCCGGCGACAATAAATTATGGGTCTAATTTGGTTTATAGTTCGATAACAAATAAGCTTTATGCCCCGAGAGGGAATAGTACCAATACTTTTTACGTATTTGATTTGGGAACTAGTTTGTGGTCGGTGGGGCCAACCATGCCGGCGACCATGAATGAAGATACCAATATCGCGATTGGGGGGACGATGATTTATATTCCTAGGGGAATTGCGACTACGGCATTTTGGGGATTTAACATTGGGACGACTTCCTGGAGTGTGTTGGCGACTACGCCTCAAGCGACACGTTATGTGGGTTCGGTTTACAACCCAGCCGAGGATATGGTTTATGTGTTTAGGGGTAATGGAACTCCAGACTTTTGGAAATATAACCCTAAAACCAGACAATTTGTGGGACCAACTGATTTACCGGCTCAGCCAGGAACTGGTTCCGATTTGATTTATTACAACAATTTTTTGTATTACAACCGGGGTGGGGCGACCAACATGTATCGATACAATTTGGCGGTGGGAGCAACCTGGCAACCAATGGCAAGTTTACCGATTGCTTTTTCGGATGATGCCAAGGGAGTGGTGGCCGGAGGCCTGATTTATTATTTTCGAGGTGGGGGAACAACAGCCTTTTATAGCTTTGATCCAACGGTGGGGGTGGGAGGGACTTGGAATGGTTTGCAGGGTCCACCAACAGCTTTGGCGGTTAATTGGGGGGCGGGAATAGCCTATCCGGGAAGTGACAACTATCTATATGCCACTCGGGGAGGTCTTAGCAGATCGTTTATGAGATATACAATCGGAGCTGGTCAGACTTGGGAAGACACGGTAGTGGCTGACTTGCCCGATGATGCGGAGCCGGGTTATGGCTCAAGAATAATTGGGGTGGGGACAACGGAGTTATTTTATATTGGTGGACATGGAATTTCCAAATTCCTTAAATACAACATTACTAGTAATCAGTGGATAGAGTTGGGGAATTTGCCTTTTGCTCCATATTTGGGAACAGATATGACCTATTATAACGGAAAAATATATGTTCAGGCTGGATATTACAAGCAGGATATGTGGGAATATACCATCAGTACCGGTGTTTGGAGACAACTACCCAAAATACCAGGGAACAATGCGACTAATTCGGGGCCGTACAATGGTGGGTCGTTGGAATCAGATGGGGCAGGAACGATCTATTCAAATGCGGGAATGAATATTGTTTGGTTGAGAAGTTATACGGTTGGGAGTAGTAATTATCCAGCATCAGGAAGTTGGACTTCGGCAATATTGGATATGAATTATGTGGCTCAATGGTCGGGATTGAGCGTGGGGAAAACCACCCCCAGTGACTCTGGGGTGGTGGTGAATACCAGGTCGAGTAGTGACAAGATAAATTGGTCAGAGTGGCAAGTGGCCGGAACAGGGATTAGTAGTCCAGCAAATCAATATTTACAAATAGGATTAACTTTATATTCGTCAAGTGGTGGTAGTGAAACGCCGATTGTAGACGGGGTCACAGTAAGTTATGTTGGTGACACCGGACTACCGATGAATCCAACCGCGGTTAGTGGATGGTCCCAACAGGTATCGGGGGTGGGGCTGACATCAGGTCAGGCTTATCGGTACGGAAACCCCTATTTTGTTTGGAGCGGAGCCACGGATGCTCAAACTTCGGTGGTGGGATATTTTGTTTATTTTGGGGCAGGAACGAGCTTGACTGTTGATCCGTTTGTTGATGGTAATTACCAAACAGAGAGTAATTATTTGGTTACAAAACCAATGGAAACGGGAGACTATCGACTGTTGATAAAAACTAAAGATTTAGCCGGGAATGTCAGCGATACTTGGGAGGCGTTTGTTTATGGATACAATGGGGCATCACCATTCGTAACTTTAGTTCAAACTTCGACACCGGATTTTGCGGTTGGGACTACGGCCGGAGTGAAAATTGAAAATGATCAGATTAAACTGTCGGGAAGAAATGGTTTTTGGCAACAGGAACGATTAAGTTTGACTCCAAATGGGATATACGATGGGGGAGACGTGGCCACTCAAGGAGACAAACTGTATATGTTGCGAGGTTGGACTCAGAAAATGTTTTATATTTACAATTTAACCAACGATGTAGTGGTGGCGGGAGCGACGACACCGGATACAGTGTTGGGTGGAGGAGCTTTGGTTTCGGGTCCATCGGGATTTTTATTTGCCCTTCGAGGGGGGAATACGTCTTCATTTTGGCGATATGATATTGGAGCTAGTACCTGGTCGGATACGATAGTGGCTGATACTCCTCAGCCGGTGAATCAGGGGGCAGATTTGATTTACGACGGGTCGCAGTATATCTATGTTTTAAAGGGGAACGGGGATGACACTTTTATGCGTTATGATGCCTTAAATGATATTTGGGAGGTAATTAATAATGTCGATTTTGGTTCACCAGACAGGCAATATAATAATTTGGTCGGATTGGGAGGTGATTTAGCGATTGATCAGGCCAACCGAACTGTTTATGCAATTCAAGGAGGAGCAAGAACCGGATTTGCGAGCTACGATATTGCCGGTGGGTTGTGGACACCGTTGAATAATTTGCCGGCTATGGCTTATTATGGAGCGAGAATCGAGCACGATCCAACAACAGGGTCGATATTTTATATTCCCGGGTGGGACAAACCATTTCTTTACAAATATAACATTGGCAGTCAAACATGGACAGAAATGGCCCAAGCGCCAGCACCTTTGGGTTATGGAGCATCAATGAAAAGAGTGGGTGATTATTTGTATGTAGTTCGAGGTGCGACCACGAATATTATGTATAAATATAAAATTTCGACAAATTCTTGGGTGGTGCCAAACTGGAATTTATTTGGAGGTTTTTGGCGGGGGACAGATTATCGGACTTTTGGTAGTGGAGCTGATGTGATTAGGGGTGATGGCAATAATCTTTATATTACTCGCGGGGGTTATGATAATTTGTTTGTAAAATACAATGCAACTACGGGAGAAGTAGTGAAATTGGCTGATGTGCCAGCCGGAATATTTACTGGATCGGAACTAGTTTACGATGGGGTGAATAGTAAAATCTATGCGTCAGTGAGTATGTATGATAAAAAATTCATGGTTTATGATGTGGCCTCTGATGTTTGGACCCAGGTGGCGGGGGGTGGAGGAACATTGCCAACTGATCCTGGAGAAGGGTCGGCTCTGGTGTTTGACGGGTTGGAATATATTTATCGAATTAGAGGGGCTAATACGGCGACCTTTCATCGTTTTTCAGTTAATACCGGATTATGGTCGACTTTACCTAATACTCCCGCGGCGATGCAATATGGAGCTGATTTGGAGGTTTACAACAACTATATCTATGCCACTCGAGGGGTAGGAACAACTGCTTTTTATCGATTTGGGCCATTATCGGGGACTGGCTTATGGTCATCGGCGCCAACGATAGCTTATTTGCCAACGGGGATGACATTTAATTATGATGGATTTTTGGTCAAGGGGCTTGGCGACACTTTATATGGTTGCCGAGGAGGGAATACGGCAGATTGTTTTGCTTATTCAGTAACTAGCAACAGTTGGGTTAACGTGGGGGTGTCGGCACCGGCTCAAATTACTTATGGTGGAGCCGGGGCGGTCAATCAATTTGGAGATAGGTTGTACATGATTGCCGGAGCGGGGACTAATACTTATAGTAATGGATTGTATTCATACGTTATTCAGACTGCTAATTCAGCGGTTGGCTATAGCGGTTCGTTTGTGTCAACAGCCCACGACTTGGGTTCGGTGTTCCGGTATGCAAATTTAGAAGTGGGTTATAGTAGTGCTCCAAACACAACTTTAATGGTGTCAACCCGAACCTCGGCAGATGGGGTGACTTGGGATAACTGGTCGGAAGCATCGGCCAATAAACAAGTTGGAAATAGATATTACTATCGGGTGGGATCAGCCGTAAAAAGGTATTGGCAGGTCAAATTTTATTTAACTTCCGGTGATGGGATTTATTCGGGGACAGTGACTGATTATAGTTTGAATTATTATCAAGATACGGTGGCACCACTAAATTCAACTTCTTTGGTGGGGTATTTTAATTCAGCTTTGGGGTCGACCATTGTGAGCAATACTTTTTACGGAACCACTTCACCTTATTTTGATTGGCCGGGAGTGGGAGAAAGTGGAGTGGCGACTGATGGTGACGGCGGTTCGGGAATTGCCGGATATTATGTTTATTTTGGCTTAGGAGAAACAACTGATCCGGCAGTTTATGGGACTTATACTACAGCCACATCGTATGTGGGGACAACAATGGTAACTGGTAATTTGTATTATTTTCGGATGAAAACAAAAGATGAGGCGGGAAATGTAAGCACTGATGTGGGAACGACTCACGTATTTGGTTTTGATGCTTCGGCTCCCAGTAATCCGACTACGATTACGGCTGATCCTCAGGGATATACGGCAACTAATAGTTTTGCCTTTTTCTGGAGTGGAGCTGGGGATACCGGAGCAGGGGTAGAAGGTTATTTTTATAAAACTGGTCAGGTTGGAGCTACAGAAGTGTTTACAATTGGGACATCAGTGGTCGGGATAACTGCTTATCGAACGGGAACAAATACTTTTTATGTCAGAACGAAAGATTTGGCCGGTAATGTATCGGAATATACTACGGCATCATATTATTATAGTGCTGACGCTCCAGGGGCTCCAAGGGATTTAATATTGACATATCCAAGTGTGGGCTCTAGTAATACGGTTAACGAATTTGCCTTTTCCTGGTCAACTCCGGATCCCTATACTTACTATGGCCAACAGTCGGGTTTGAGATATTATTATTCGTTTAATGAAACTCCATCGGCGACGAATGTAAACGAAGTGGGTCTAGCTTTGAGTTATTTGTCGAAGGGGGCATATGCCACCAGAAAGGGAATCAATACTTTTTATGTGGTGGCTATGGATGAAGCGGGTAATATTGATTATCGGAATTATGCTTCCATTGATTTTTCAGCTGAAACTTCGGCGCCGGGTGCTCCGAGAAATATCGATATTTCAGACGTGTCAATTAAAGAAACTTCTAATTGGAGATTGGCGGTATCGTGGGATACGCCAACTGCAACTGGGTCGGGGGTGGCGGCTTATAAAATTTATCGATCGATTGAATCGGGGGCAAGTTGCACCTCTGATTTTACTGATTTTTCCTATGTGGCCTCATCTTCAGTGACTTCGTATGTGGATCCAGAGCTCACACAGTCGATTTATTATTATTGTGTTAAGGCTTGTGATTCCACCAACGAGTGCGGAGCACCTTCGGATACGGTACTGTTAAAACCAGATGGTAGATGGCGGGTGGCGCCAAGTTTGATTTCTGGTCCGACAGTGGCGGTGAAGACAAAATCGGCAATAGCGACTTGGTCAACCAGCCGGGCGGCCAGTTCGTTTGTGAAGTATGGTAAAAAAAGTGGTGATTATGGGACTGAAGTTGGAACCTCAGATCAATTAAGCTCACACACAATTAATTTGACCGGTCTTGATCCCGGGACGACATATTATTATCAAGTGCTATGGACTGATGAAGATGGTAATACCGGCACCTCAGATGAAGAAAGTTTTTCCACCAATCCGGCTCCGGTGGTATCGACAGTCAAAGTGATTGATATTGGTTTGTATTCGGCTTATGTCCAGTTTGGACTAAATCATGCCACCAAGGCGACCATTCATTATGGAAAAACAGTCAATTATGGCAGTATTCAAACTATAACTACTGCTACCAACGAAAGTAATTATATGATTAAGTTGGATAGCTTGGAGGACGGAACAGTTTATCATTTAAAAATCGTAGCTGAGGATGAAGAAGCCAATATTTTTAACAGTGATGATTATGAATTCAAGACATTGCCGATGCCAAAATTGAGTGAGATTAAGGTTCAGCAGGTTAGAGGTGAGGCAACGGCTACAATTAGGGTAGTTTGGAAGTCAAACACAGGTATATCTTCATTAATTTCTTATTATCCGAAAGGATTATCTGAGTCGGTAAAGGATGCGGTTCAGCTGACTTTGTCACAAAATCACCAGTTGATAATTGGGGGAATGATGGATGATACTGATTATGTGTTGGTAATAAGAGGGAAGGATATTGGTGGCAATGAAGCGGTGCCAACGAAGATTGATTTCAAGACTAGTGCCGATATGCGTCCACCATTAATTAACGGATTGGGGGCTGAGGCGATCGTAACCGGAGTGGGAGATCAGGCCAATGGTCGGGTAGTGGTGAGCTGGGACACTGATGAGCCTTCATCAAGCCAGGTGGAGTATGGTGAGGGAACGGGATCAGATTATCCAAGTAAGACCCAGGAGGATCCGAATTTGACATTAAATCACACAGTGACTGTGTCGGAGCTAAAACCGGGAATGGTCTATCACTTGAGGGTAGTAACGAAAGATAAAATTGGAAATATAGGTGAGTCGTATGATAACGTGGTAGTGATGCCCAAGGCAACTAAGTCGGCCTTAGATTTGGTGGTGGGAAGTTTATCAAAAAGTTTTGGCTTCTTTAGTAATTTGTCGCAAGTAGCAAAATAGGATAATTAATAAATAATAAGATATGGAAAAAATAGTGAGAAAATCATCAACAAAGAAAACTGGAAAAGAGGTAATTATTCGGGTTAGAGATTTACACAAAACGTTTAAGGTGGGGAATCAAGATATTGAAGTTCTTAAAGGTATTAGTTTGGAAATTGGCCAGGGAGATTTTGCGATTATTTTGGGGCCTTCAGGGTGTGGTAAGTCGACATTGTTACATACAATTTTGGGGATGGAAAAACCAACTTCTGGAGCGGTTGAATTAGGAGGTACCAGTTTGTATGAGATGGATGAAGACAAGATGGTGTCTTATCGTAAAACAAGGATTGGGGTAGTGTTTCAACAGTCTATCTGGATAAAATCATTAAATGTGCTGGAGAATGTTTCGGTCCCCAGCCGGTTGATGGGTAAAGGTCGGGGAGAAGCCGAAACAATGGCGATGGATAATTTAAAGAAGTTAGGTTTAGACGGTTGGGCGGGGTATTATCCAAGCGAATTGTCTTCGGGACAGCAACAGCGGGTGTCATTGGCGCGGGCATTGACGATTGATCCGATAATGATAGTGGCCGATGAACCAACTGGAAATTTGGATACGGTATCCGGCGACCAATTAATGGATCTATTGTCGGAGTTGAGTCGGGATCAGGGAAAAACGGTGTTGATGGTAACTCACGATTTGGAATATTTAAGGTATGCAACTAAGCTGTTCCACATTATTGATGGTAAATTAGTTGAAGAATACGACAACCAAGGGGCGGTTAAATTGGCATTGAGCTTGAGGTCGAAGAAAGGGGCTAGAAGCGAACAAACAGTTCGGGATGCAGATTATTTAAAGGTTAACAGTAGCCGATATGGAAATTTGGCAGAAAACAAAAAGTAAATTAATCGCTGTGTGGAGGATCATTACTGCTTATGGGGTATTTCTGGCACTATTGGGGTTGTTCTTCCTTAAGAAACTGTTTTGGTTGACAAAAAAGATAAAAGTAAATTCGGATTTTATTATTAATAAAATTGACCGGTTAATGGACAAAATTGATGGTAAAGAAATTGGCGAAGTCTCAAGAATATATTTAATTGAATTGGCGATGCGAAATTTAAAATCAAAAAAAATGAGAGCAGTGGTGACAATTGGAGGTATGGCTTTAGGGGTGGGAGCAGTAGTTTTTTTGGTGTCTTTAGGGTATGGATTGGAGAGGCTGGTGATTTCTAGAGTGGCCAGGTTGGATGAGCTGAAAATGATAGATGTGGGTATGGGTGAGGTGGCGACCTCAAAAATGAATGACGCGGTGATGGATAAGATTGTTAAAATGGAGGGAGTAAGTGAGGTGATACCGGCAGTATCAATGGTGGCCAAGGTTAAGTATAAGAATTCAGTGGTGGATATGATGTCGATTGGGGTGGATGAAAAGTACATCAAGGCGGTTGGGGCCAAAATATTGACAGGGAATAATCTGAAAGATAAAAAAGATGATGGAGTTGGAATTATAAGTGACGAGGGTGAGGTGGCTGGGTGGAATCAGGAGGTGGTGACAGCTGTTTTGGGGACATTGGTTGAAAAGGGATTAACTGCTTTTAATGTCAGACCAGAAAAGCTGGTGCCAATCTGGAATGAATGTAGTCGGGAATCGGAGATGTTGGGTTATATCACCAGGCAGGAGGGGGGGTATTTTGGAGAAAAACGATGGGGAGAAAGATATTATGTTGGTGATGATCGGGGAGTGGTTGGTCAAAACAAGAAAGGGTCGGAGCAATATTCGGTATGGATCAGGACAAAAGCACCTTTGTGGAAAGAAGAAAAGAAAGGGGTGGTAGTGCCGGTATTTGGGGGGAACAGTTACCAACAGTGGGAAATTGGTTGTGTAGCTCAGACTGATGTAGAAGAAGGAGAAAAATTAAAAGGATTTGACAATCTGGATGATTATTTGTCTGGTAAGGAGGAACAAATAGTTGATGGCCGGATTTTAGGATTAACCACAACCGCAACGGCGTCGGCAACGGCGGTAGCAACAGACAGTGCGATTGAGACCAATTTGTTTGAGACGGTGGTGGCGACTGATTCGGCTGGAGTGGAATGGGTGGAGCTGAAGAAGACAGATCAGGCAGACAATAAGCAAAAACAACTGTCATTTGACGGGCTTCCAGAGGGAGAGGCTTTTATTAGCTCAGGGATGTTGAGGGTGTTTGGGTTGAATAAAGATAAAGTGATTGGGGAAAAGTTTGGGGTGAGTTTTATAATTCCGGATGGGCTAGTGCCCGGGGTTACCGGAAGATTGCAATCAGAGCAAACTGATTATCAAGTGGCCGGGGTGATTGATGATGAGTCGAGTAATTATTTTTATTTTCATCTGGGTGATGCGAAGAAATTGGGAGTAAGAAATTATTCTCAGCTGAAAGTGGTGGGAAAGAGCCAAGAGGTTATTCCCGGAGTTAGAAAAGAAATTGAAACGAGCGGATTAAGGACAGTAAGTACTTTAGATACGGTGGCGGAAATAGAAAAATTATTTCGAACATTAAGACTAGTTCTGGGTTTGTTGGGGACGATTGCTTTGGCGGTGGCGGCGTTGGGAATGTTTAATACTATGACTGTGTCGCTTCTGGAGAGAACCCGGGAAGTCGGAGTGATGAAGGCGATGGGCATGTTGTCAAACGACGTCCGAGAGTTGTTTTTGGCTGAGTCGATGATAATGGGGGTGGGAGGAGGGGTGTGTGGAGTGCTGTTGGGGGTGGTAGGAGGAAAATTGGTGTCAATTTTGTTAACCTCCGTGTCGGTAATTAAGGGGCAAGGAGCGATGGATATTAGCTATGTGCCGTGGTTTTTTGTGTCATTTATTCTGGGGGTATCGTTTATGGTGGGAATAATGACAGGTTGGTATCCTAGCCGGAGAGCCAGACAGATATCAGCCTTAAATGCACTGAGATACGAATAGAGGTGAGTTATAATATCGATATGGTAAAAAAGGATAGTTTGACATTATCTAATTTTCGAATTGATGGAAGGGGAAAGATTATCATGGATGATGGTCGAGAGGTGGTTGCTACCAGGTCTGCTTACCGTTTGAGGGTTGATCGAGGTAGACCGGCAGATAATCAGGCCGGATTGCCACCAACAGTAGGTATAGATCGTAAGCCTGGGGTTGGATATTCAAGTAGGATGAATCGAGGAAAAGTGACGAGGTGTAACGGTCAGTTTGGCCGTAATAATACGATTTTAAATGTTCAACAACGAGCGACAGAGCAAATTGAAACAGCTGATGGGGCTGACCAGATTGAGGCAGGGAATAGATTTGAGGAATCTATGAGTCGTGACCAGAGAAGTGCGACAAAGAGAGTTGAAACAGCTGATGGGGTTGACCAGCGTAGGGCTGAGGCTGGTTTTAATCGCCAGATGGGACTGGATGATTATGATCACTGATCCGGAGGATTGAGGGAGTGGTAAACAGTACTAGATATATCTTTGATGGTGGCGGTTAAATTGTCAAAGTTGTCACCTTGGGTCATAATGCAGAGTAAATATGGTTTATGAGGTAGGTAGACTATTCCGCAATCATGAAGTTGTTTTTGGCCGGTGGCCAGATAATATCGCTCGCCGAATTTGTGAGCGGTACGGATGGTGCTGGGCATGCCGGCAACCAGACCCCGATGAAATTTTGATTGACTTAGGAGCTGGAGAGCTTTTTCGGAATATTCGTCGTTTAAATATGAGGCGTTGTAGAGAATCCGGAAGAAGGCGGCGTAGGATTTGACCGAAAGGATATTGCCGCCAGGATCGGTAAAACCCTTGGAGATATCGACACCAAGATCGCTGTAGACAGATACAAGAGTGGGAGTATCCAGGTTGTCATTTAAGAGGTCGTAGGCCAGATTGTCAGAATAGATGATCATTTGGTTAATGAGGTGATTGATGGTGTATTTTTGTTGAGGAGCGAGGGTGATTTCTGGAGGATAATTCTGCTTTTCGGAATTATAGTTTTTAGTGTTAAGCAATTCCTGGTCAAGAATGGAGGGGTTTGATTGGGCGATTTTATAGTAGGCAATCATTAGGGGGACTTTGATAAGAGAGCTGGGAGAAAATTCTTCTTTCTCATTGATACCAAACCAGGGACCGTTGTTAAGATCTCGAAAGTAGACAGAGACATAGTCGGCAGTGTGATTATTCAGATGATTATCGACGTTTTTGTTAACTGAGGAACGAAGACTGGCTAGTAGATTATCGTTGCTGGAAATTGAACCTTCACACTCGACGAGGGGATTAATGAATTCGTATTTGCCGGAGGCGCGGGTTTCGGAAAAAGAAGATTCTGAAGAAGGGTGGGGGTTGATTGGCAGAAGAACGCCAATTATTAATCCTACTAGGAAAAAGGGAAAAATGATCCGATATGGCAGATGAGGTAGGTGTAGTTTGATGTTTAATTATAAATGATTATTTTGGAATAGGGTTGGAATCGCCGGATGGGATATAATATTACAATGGATTTTAAGGAAATTGAAACCAAATGGCAGAAGTGGTGGGAAGAACATCCGGAGATATATCGAGCGGATGATTATGTGGAGTCAGATCTGGAGTCTGCCCAAGATAGGGCACTCAAACAAAAAAAATATATACTGGTGGAGTTTCCCTACCCAAGTGGCAGTGGCCTTCATGTGGGCCACGCTTTCTCATTTACCGGCGGGGATGTATACGCCAGATTCAAGCGGATGCAAGGATATGAAGTAATGTTTCCGATGGGGTGGGATGCTTTTGGGTTGCCAACTGAAAACTATGCTATTAAAATGAAGAAAAAGCCACAGGAAGTGACAAAAGAGAATACGGATATGTTCCGAAGCCAAATGAAGCGGTTAGCGTTTTCTTTTGATTGGAGTCGTGAAGTGAATACCACCGATCCAGCATATTACAAATGGACCCAGTGGATTTTTATCCAATTATTTAATAAAGGTTTGGCATATAAAAAAGAAATGCCGATTAATTGGTGTTCAAGCTGTAAAATCGGTTTGGCTAATGAAGAGGTAGTAGATGGAAAATGTGAAAGATGTGGAACAGAGGTGGAGAGGAGAACTATTTCACAGTGGGTAGTAAAAATTACTGATTATGCCGACCGGTTGATTGAGGGATTAAAAAGTACTAACTTTATCGAGAAAGTTAAGCAGGCACAGATTAATTGGATAGGAAAAAAAGAAGGATTGGTGATTGAGTTTAAGGTTAAGAATAATATGGCAATTATTAGTTGTTTTACTAAATACCCGGAAACAATATTTGGAGTTAGTTGGGTGGTGGTGTCGCCGGAATATCCAGATTTAAGTAAACTGGTAACAAGCGAACAAAAAAGCGTAGTTGATAATTATGTCGAGGTAGCCAGAAAAAAGAGTGAAATGGAAAGGACGAGTGGTTTATCTGAAAAAACAGGTGTTTTTACCGGATCTTATGTGATTAATCCAGTTAATGGCAGAGAAGTGCCGATTTGGGTGGGAGATTATGTATTGGCAAATTTTGGAACAGGGGCAGTGATGGGGGTGGCACCTCATGATAGTCGCGATTTTATGTTTGCTAAAAAATATGGATTGGAAATGGTTCAGGTTGAAGTACCCAAAGGGGAAATGAATTATGTAATAGATAGTTATGAAAAGGTGATTGATGATGGTGTTTTAATTAATTCAGCTCAATTTGATGGGTTAGAGTCGAGAACAGAAGGTTATACAAAGATTTGCGATTGGATGGTGGAGAAGGGGTGGGCAAAGAGAAAAACTGAATATCACTTAAGAGATTGGATATTTAGTCGGCAACACTATTGGGGAGAGCCGATACCAATGATTTTTTGTGAAAAAGACGGTTGGGTGGCAGAAAAGTTAGAAAATTTGCCGATAAGGCTACCCGAGGTAGAAGCATATGAACCGGCTGATGATGGCCAAAGTCCCTTGTCAAAGATATCAAAATGGGTAGAGACAACTTGTCCGATTTGTGGAGCGAAGGCCAACAGAGAGACCGACACGATGCCAAACTGGGCAGGGAGTGATTGGTACTTTTTGAGATATATAGATCCATTAAATGATGTAGAAATAGCTAGTTTAGAAAAAATGAAAAGGTGGTTGCCGGTGGATGTTTATATTGGTGGTGACGAGCACAATACTTTACATTTACTTTATTCAAGATTTATTTATCAGTTTTTGTATGATTTAGGTGTTTTACCAAATGAACATCCTGAACCTTACTACAAGAGATTGTCGCATGGAGTTATTTTAGGCCCTGATAATCAACGAATGAGTAAATCAAAAGGGAATGTGATTGTACCGGAGTCAGTGGCGGATAAATATGGAGTTGATGTGATTAGATTGTACTTGATGTTTATGGGACCATTTGTTGGAACTATGGCTTGGAATGAAAATACCTTGATGGGGGTGAAAAGATTTCTTGATAGGTGGAGCAATTATCTTGATAAGCAAATTAATAATTATAGTGCTAGCACAAATGAAGTGTTAGTGATAATAAATAAGTTGATAGTTGGGGTGACAAAAGACATTGAGGAAAATGGCTACAATACGGCAATAGCCAAGATGATGGAGGCATTAAATGAATTACTGGACCAGAGGAGTCAGATATCAGAAAATGAAGTGCGAATATTGATAAAATTGCTGGCTCCTTTGGCGCCATATATTACTGAGGAGAAGTGGAATCAACTGGGAGAAAAGAATTCGGTGCATGTAGCCAAGTGGCCGGAGGCTGTCGAAAAGTATCTAATTGATGATAAGGTAGTTATTGCGGTGGCAGTGAACGGAAAAGTCCGTTGTGAGCTAGAAATTGCTGCCAAGGAGAAGGATAATAAATCAAAAATATTGGATATGGCTAAGGCTGATTCAAAGTTAAAGCAGTGGATAGATGGAAAAGAAATTATCAGAGAGATTTATGTTGAAGGTAAGATGGTTAATTTGGTGATCAAATGAAAGTTGAAGTATTAAATAATGGATTAAGAGTGGTTTTGGTGCCGATCGATGGGTTGCGGTCGGTGACGGTGGAGGTAGGAGTGAAAATTGGAGCTAAATATGAAGATCAAGAAGAGTGGGGCTTGAGTCATTTTTTGGAGCACATGGCTTTTAAGGGGACAACCAAGCGACCGAATCCTGAAGCGGTTTTTAATGAGATTGATACACTTGGTGCGAGTGGGAATGCGGAAACCGATTTAGATATGACCTCATACTACATTACTACAGTTAATAGTAATTTAGAGTGGGCAGTGGAAATATTGGCTGATATTATGTTTGATCCTCAACTTAACGAAAAGGAACTCGAAAAAGAGAAGGGGGTGATAATCGAAGAGATCAAAATGTACGAAGATAACCCAATGATGGGAATGTCGGGGAAATATTATGAGAAAGTGTGGAAACCATCTAATCGGGGTTGTTGGAGTGTGTCGGCCGGGGTAGATGATATCAGACTGGTTACTCGGGAAAAATTGATTAACTTTAGGAATAAATACCAGGATCCAACCAGAATGGTGTTAGTGATCTCGGGGAATATTGGGAAGTTAGATAAATTACATAAATGGCTGGATAAATATTGGGGAAACTACAAAAATGAAGAAAGTACTGATTTGCCGGTGGTAACAATCAACTGGTCGTTGCCCGGAAGCCAAGTAATTCATAGAAACGGTCTGGAACAGGGTCATTTTTGTGTAGGTGTGCCAGGTATTACCAAGTTAAGTCAAGACAGATATGCCTTAAGATTGTTGGAGGTAGTATTGTCCGGAAACACATCCTCAAAGTTATTTTCTGAAATTAGGACTAAAAGAGGTTGGGCTTATTATGTGTATTCAATTAGCCAAAGTATGATTGAAGGAGGCTTGATAGGGATTCAATCCGGAGTGAGATTAGATAAGCTAGGAGAGGCAATCGATCTGGCAACAGAAGTGATGACTAAGTGTTACCAACAAATAACTCCTGAGGAGATTGTCAGGTCTAAAAGTTATGTGGTGGGAAAAATTGAATTGGCTCTAGATAGGAGTGAGTTTTGGTCGAGCTATGTCGGAGAGAAGGTGCTACTAGAGAATAAGTTGCCAATAATTGATGAGGAAATAAGAAAATATCGAGAAGTGGAGGTTGAAGACATAATTAGAGTGGCAAAGAAGTATTTTATTGACGAGGAAATTCGATCTTTGATTATTTCACGGTAAAAAATAACAAAATTAAGGTTCGTATTTTTGTAAGTTATGACAATTAGCAGAAATATTGTAGGAGTGATAAACGATTTTAAGATAAATATTGGTGGTATCTTAGAGAATCTATGAGAGATTGAGGTTGAATATATTTTGGTGGAAAGATAATTGAGTAAATATTGATAAAAATCAGGAAATGGTGGAAGATGAAGAGCTTTGATTGGTATTTTGTGTAAATATAAATATTTTCACTGATATTTATTAAAAAAATATGGGAGCAGATATTAATCTGGTATTTTGATGCCTAAAAATAAAATTAGCGGTAAATAAATGAGACTATTTGAGTTTGTGTGTTTTTGATTGATAGTAATTTATGATTCAAGTAACTGCGGTTAAAAAACTACTAAATTATTATTGGAATATTGTTTCATCCGAGAATAACGGATGCGGATAAAATGCGGATAAAGAGTTGTTATGTGCGGAGATACTATGATATTAGGTACGTATGTTGCGGAGAATTAGGAAATTGATAAGAATAGCTGTATCCCCACCAGGAATCGGACCTGGATTTCAGGTTTAGGAAACCCGCGTTCTATCCATTGAACTATGAGGACGTAAATGTTAAAGATAAATTTTGTCGGGGATACTGGATTCGAACCAGCAACCTCACGATCCCGAACCGTGCGCGCTAGCCAATTGCGCCAATCCCCGATATTTAGACTAAAGTTTTAAAAAGAACAAGCGCTAGCCAACCAGCCTTGACTAGTTGTCGAGTCTAGGCGGGTGGCGCCAATCTTCTTAGCCATGAGATTATACCTATTTTTTTTGGAAAAGTGAGTTGTTTGGTTATTTTATTAGTTATAAGATATTAGTTAGTATGTTATTTAAAGATAATGTTAGATATATAATGATAGGTAAATTTAATATTTTTTTGACTGTAAATAGCAGTTGATTATATAGTTTGCTAGAGAGAAATATGTATTAAAGATAAGGACGGACAGGTAAAGTATATGATTTGTTATTAAGATAGCAATTTTGAGAGATATCGGCGGAGATTTTGTTATGGGATAGTTATTTTGAGTGATAGAGATGAGGAGAAATCTGATGGAGGTTATTAGGTCGATATTAAATTGTTTAATGGTGATCTGTTGACAAAGTAGTGTTTTCAGAATAGACTTTTTTATGACTGAAAATGATAGAAACACCAGAACCCTAATTGTAAGTTTTGTAATTGCCTTGATGGTGATGGTCCCGTTACGTTTTGTAGAGGAGGGAAATATAATGGATATTCAAAACCAACAGGTTTTGGGTGAAACCACAGAAATAATTAAAACTGAGCCAAAGAAAGTGCCGGCAGTGAATATCGATGCTAAGTTAGAAGCTCCATACGACGAGATAGACGGACCATCGATAATTAGTCGCTAAAGAATTAGCGGATAGTGACTGAATAGAGATTGAATGGAGCGGTTGGGTAAGGTGAATTAAGAATAACTATCCGAGAGCCATCAAACCACGTTGCTAGGATTGATTTGTCGATATTACCCGCATAGAGTGTATAGCCATTGGTGCCATCGAATTCGACTGTTTTTACTTCTTGGTTGTAAAGATAGACGATGTTTGATGAGTTGTTGAGCCACAATGGTTGATGAATGGTGTCGGATGGTCCCACCAGAAAATTAGTGTCATCTTTGAGGTTGTAGATGTAATAATTGCCTTTGGTTAGGTGACGGGTTTGAATTTGGGTGCTTTGAGCTGGAGGAGGAGTGATAATTTGTTGAGGTAGGTCACCGTCGGAATTGGCCAGATATAAGATTTTGTCTTCAGAGTGGGATAGGACAACTGATTTGGCAGACTCAGTGGAAATAAACGATTTGATTTCCATGGGAATTTTGGCGAGACGGTTTTGGATGAGATTTTTGGTTTGAGTAGCCCATTCGGTTTGAATTAGACTTAAGCGGGGGGTAATGTCATATAGATTATTGGGGTTGATGGTTGAGTCGAGATTGAGAAGATAGTTGATATTAACGCGCTGATTGGTGGCTAGAAGACTGCGAGAGTCGGGAGAGAAGGTAAAGATGTATTTTGACCAATCAATGCCCGGTAGATTGGACACGATTTTTTTGGGAAGATTTTGATAAAGAGGAATGGGGCTGTCGGCCAATTCAATCAGGTATAACCCATTGTTAAGTGAGGCTGAGGCAGAGGCGATGGCATAGACCACAATCGAGCCGTCGGGGCTGACGATGGGGTTGATGGCGCCGGTTTGGGTGAGAGGTTTTATGTCGGGAACTGATCGAAAAAGTTGAGTGTCAGTTTGAAAAACAACTTCTGGTTTAATTTGAATTTTCTTTTCCCAAGGGAGATAACCATCCTTTAGGATGCGGACTATATATTCAGCTGGTGGCAGATTGATAGTGTCGTCGGTGGCCGAGATTAAACGGTCGTTGATGTAGACGGGGGCACCTTTTGGTTTTGAGGTGGCCGATAGTAAGCCAGTTACTTTGAGGCTGGGGTTACCTTGGTTAAAACTGATTTGGTAACCACGAGCAAATAAAACCACAACATAGGTCATGGTGATAACAAATAAAAAGACGGAAAGAATGATTAAAAGGCTTTTTTTCTCTGATTGATGGGGCATATGATTATTATATCTAAAAAGAGGTGGTTGAGGGGAGAGAGGTGTGAATATCAAGGCTTGACTTGATAGAATGGGGTGATGAAATTGTTAAAAAAGCTGGGAATTGATCTCGGGACGGCAAATTGTTTGGTGTGGGAGGCTGGGGTGGGGGTGGTTTTAAATGAACCTTCTATTGTGGCAGTTGGGCTGGAGGATAGACGGGTGTTGTCGGTGGGGAGTGAAGCTAAAAAAATGCTAGGGAAAACACCGGAATATATTGAGGTTATCAGACCGATGGAGGATGGCGTGATTGCTGATTACGAGATAACAGAGGCAATGTTGAAATATTATTTGAGACAGGTGATGGGGGCAGGCTGGTTTTTTGGCCCCGAAGTAATGGTGGCGGTACCAGCAGGGGTGACCCAGGTTGAACAGCGGGCGGTGTTGGATGCCACTTTATCGGCCGGAGCCAGAAAAGCCTATTTGATTGATGAGCCGTTGGCAGCGGCCATTGGGGCCAAGATTCCGGTAGCGGAAGCATTTGGAAATATGATAGTAGATATTGGTGGCGGAGCGGCTGAAGCGGCGGTGATAGCTCTAGGCGGAGTGGTGACTCATCGGAGTATTAGGGTAGGTGGCAACAAGCTGGATTGGGCGATTATGGAATATTTAAGGAAAAAGCATAATTTGGTAATTGGGGAACAAACTGCTGAACAGATGAAAATCCAAATTGGAAGTGGGATTAAATTAAAACGTCCAGAAAAAATGGAGATCAGTGGTCGGGATGCAATTGATGGATTGCCAAAAACGATGACGATTGATTCGGACGAAGTGTTTGAAGCGATAAGGCCAATATTAGAAAGTGTGTTAATGGTGATTAAAGATACCTTGGAAATTACACCACCGGAATTGATCTCCGACATTATCGATCGGGGAATAGTGTTGTCGGGAGGTGGTTCAATGTTAAGAAATTTTAATGTTCTGGTAACTCGGGAAATTGGAGTGTCGGCACATGTCGCCTTGGATGCTCCTTTGTGTGTAGTTAGGGGAGTGGGGATGGCGGTCGAGAATTTGGATATCTATCGTAAGGCAGTGAGGTGATATATTTAAGAAAAATATCTTCTAAGATTGAGTTTTTTAGATTTTTTTTGAGGTTAATTTTAGTGATGGCTAGGTAAATATTTTGAGTTTTTGATTATGAGTGTTATTTGTGGGATAAATATGTTTTTTGGTTGATATTAGTGTTTAATTTAGGGGTAATATAATTGTTCAATATGCTTAATTATGCCTATTTTAGATTAGAAAAATCTTGATAGATTGATTATAAAATAATGGGGATGATCTATTGATCGTTTTTGTCCTATAAAACAAAGAAAAAATGGTTGTTTGGGGGTATAAATATTACAAAATACTTGTGAGAAATGAGGATTACGGTGCCGTGACCTGCCTGGATCTAAATTGCGACTGAAATATAGGTCAGGGAACAAAAAAATGATACAGTTAGTCTGAAAATGATATGGAAAATGGTTGGGTTGAAAGTTGATATTATGGCGTAATTTTAGGTGATATGTAGTGGTTAATATATTTGGCAGTCAGGAATTGTGGTTGCCAAGACAGAGAGCCGAAGACAAGTTATAATAGGAAAGTGAAGATAAACAATGACAATCAAAGCTGGATATTGTGGGGAATTAGGTTGAGTTGTGCTGGAGTGGAGAGGTTAATTGATCGAATTAGGCAGGCTTTAGATAATGAGGGGAAGCCTATTTGGATAGCAACAGTTAATCCGGAGTTTATGGTGGCTGCCAGCCAAGACAATAAATTTGAGGAAATTCTAAAAGAAAAAACAACTATCAATGTGATGGATGGAGTGGGGTTGGCCTGGGCGAAGGAAATTGTGAGTGAAAAAAATGGACTCAAGCGGTTAGGGTTGGGTTTAGGGGTGGGAATTAAAATATTGGGAGGTGGTTATCGAGGTGAAGTGGTGACTGGGGTAGAACTTATGGATAGGTTGTGTGAATTGGCTCAAAAAGACGAAAGGTCGGTTTTTTTTCTGGGTGGCTGGAATGATCGAGCTAAAAGGACGATGGAGTATTTTGGACGCAAGTATCCTGGGTTGAAGGTGGTTGGATATGGAGATGAAAATTATAATTTGGAGACGAAGGTTGATATTTTATTTGTAGCCTATGGGATGAAGAAGCAGGAAGAATGGATTGATAGCAATCTGGAAAAATTGAATTGTCGATTGGTTATGGGGGTGGGAAGAAGTTTTGATTACTATTCGGGTGACTTGAAAAGAGCGCCAAAGTGGATCAGGAGAATGGGCCTAGAGTGGTTGTATTCTTTGTATAAAGAACCAAAAAGATGGAAAAGGCAATTGAAATTGCCAATATTTATGGCAAAAGTGATGGGTGGTCGACAGTGAGAGTTTGATATTGGAATGGAGATTGATTATATTTAGACATGAAATCAATAAAAAAACACCGTGGCTTGTTGGTAGGGTGGATGCTGTTTTTGGTGGTGGTGATTATGCTAACAACCCAACTGGCCGGTAAAAAACAGAATCTGGGGAAAGCGGCTTACTTTGCTGGGACTGACGTACTGTTGATGCCTTCAGAAGTTACAAAAAAGATTGGAGAAGAGATAATAGTGGAATTACTGGTGGAAACAAAAGCCGTTGGTGGCGGTGAATTGGCCAAGGTTGATTTTGTCGAAATAAAGCTCTGTTACGGTCCGGAGCTGACAATTTTGAGCGGTGACTTGAAAGATAAAGTAAGTTTAGGTCCATCTTTTAGTGAATTTCTCAACTTAGAAGTTGTCAAGGAAAATGGGCAATCATGTTTAAAGATGGTGATTGTGGCTGATATGCCAGATGAAAAGTTGGGCAAAGGAATGGTTAATGTGGCGAGGGTGAAGTTTAATACCGTTAAAGATGGGTCGGGGAAAGTAATAGTTGATATGGCCGGAACAAAAATATCAGGCTCAAATCCGGATAGAGAAAGTCGGGATATGGCGATGCAATTGGGGACAGTTGGTGGAGTGACTTACAAGGTAGGGACGGGAGTAGCTAAGGAAGAATGTCAGTTTTGGAATATCTTTTGTTGGATTGGGAGAATGTTTGGTAACTAGTTAGAATTGGCCCAGTAAGTGGACTTCGGGAACTAGTTGGAGGCCAAATCTGCTCTTAACCTCGTTTTGAATATCAGTCAGCAGAGTGTAATAGTCGGTGGCAGTGGCGGAGCCGGTGTTGATAATAAAGTTGGAGTGCTGAAGGGAAATTTGGGCACCACCAACTGATTTACCTTTCCACCCCAACTCGTGATCGATGATCCAACCGGTCGATTTCTGTTCGCCCCATATTTTTTGACAGTCTGATAAGGCGGGATTAGCAAAGCAGGAACCGGCGGAATTCATAGGTTGGACTTTGATTTTTTGAGCAATCCAGGCGTCGCGCACTTGTTTGGCTAGAGTGGTATCGCCATGGAAAAGTCGGAGGGTGGTGGAGATGATAATTAATTCTGGGTGTTGTTGGAAATAGGTATGTTCATAGCTCCAGTTAAGTTCTTGTTTGGAGAAGGTTTTTATTTGTCCGGATGAAAGATCGAAGGTTTCAACAGAATCAATATAGTCGGCAAAATGATAGGAGCCACCGTGAAGGTTGTACCAAGTGGCACCACCAATAGTTCCGGGAATATAGGCAAACCATTGCAGCCCAGTTAGTCCGTGATCAAGAAGATAGTTAATGGCGAAAGGCAGAGGGGTGCCGGAAGATAGAGTAGTTAGTGAGGTGGGGAGCGACGATTCGTCATAGTTTATCTTGGTGAAATCGAGGTATTTGTCGGGTTCGTTTTCCATCCGTTGGGTATAGGTGGTAGAGAAATCGGTTTTTGCATTTTTACCGGAATCGATGGTAATGTCGGCTGAGGTGTTTTTGATGACAATTCCCCTGATACCGGAATCAGAAATCAGGACATTTGAGCCATTGCCTAAGATGGTTATATTTGTGCTCGGTAAAAGTTTTTTTCGGTCCTCACGCCCTTCGGCAAAGTCCCCTCGGATGTTGCGGTCCGAAAAAGCTTTTACCTCGCTACTTAAGAATTTAAGGACATCAATAAATTCATTTTGAGTTTTGGTATGGATAAAGATATCGGCGGGACCGCCAATTTTGAGAGTGGTGTAGGCAGCGAGGGGGTGGTTGGCTTTGATGAATAAATCAGGGAAGGTAGATTGGAGAGAAGTGATGTCCATAAAGGCATTATAACAATTAATAAATATCTAATTTATCGTTTTGAAATATGATTTATAAATAGGGGAGAATTATGTATTCTGGCTTATAGAATATAAATATGGATGCATAATGTGGATAAGTGGGTAATTGATCGCATATCCTATAATTAATTATAGGAATTGTAATGTAAATTAGATAGAATAGATTATGATTTTAGGAATTGATCCGGGATTAGCCAACACCGGATATGCGGTGTTGGCAGATTCCAAATCATCAGAAACTAGATTCCAGTTAGTGGAATGCGGGATGGTGGAGGTGGGCAAAGGGCAAGGAAGGTTAAAGGATATTTATGAGGGAGTGAATAAAATAATTGAGAAGTATGAGATAGGAGAGATGGCTGTAGAGTCGATGTTTTTTGCCAAAAATGCCAAGTCAGCGCTGAAGGTGGCTGAAGCCATTGGGGTGATTAAGGTGTGTGGCCTAAAAAAAGGGATTGAAGTGAAAGAATATACACCACTGCAGGTTAAGTTGGCTTTAGTAGGATACGGACGGGCGGAAAAAAGCCAGGTGGAAGAAATGGTTCGACAAGAGTTGGGTTTGGTAGAATTGATTCATCCAAGTCATGTGGCTGATGCGGTGGCAGTGGCACTGACCCATGGGTTTACAATGAAATATGAATGAAGGAAAAAAGGATAAAAAAGGGGCAAAACCAAAGGAAACAATTACTAAGTTGCTCTGGGGAGTATGCTTGGGGGTGGGCGATTTCGACGATATTCCTGAGGGTGCTGAAAATAAACAGGTTGGCGATATTTTGAGAAGGGATGAAAAAGAGTTAAGAGAATTTTA
>Ga0209800_10001346_pt1 | contig 26454 bp, 25 predicted proteins | sample Higcelweek8metaG_FD_187174 | JGI IMG/M metagenome (GOLD analysis project Ga0209800, IMG submission 187174) | Freshwater pond sediment microbial communities from the University of Edinburgh, under environmental carbon perturbations - High... | ecosystem: Environmental > Aquatic > Freshwater >...
GATGAGAAGAAGAAGATAGAGTTGAAGAAGAGATCAGCCTGATACTTAAAAAAGAGATGAGTTTGCCCTTTTATGGTACCTTCCTTATTGTGGAGAGGTCAGACAGGGGAGCAAGCTTCTGATTTTAGGTAAGACTATGTTGAGGCACAACGTTCATTACTCCCGTTGAGTATAGGGTTACTTTAAAAGATTAGAGATAGGTTTGGTGAAAAAGATGATGAGTTCACAATTGATCCTTGAGACACTTAATGAGAGTATCTGTGTTAAGCAGGAGTTTATAACCAGCCATGTTGAAAAGATTGAGAGTGCTGCCCATCTTATAGTGGAGAGGCTCAAAGAGGGGAACAAACTTCTGATCTTCGGTAATGGTGGAAGTGCTGCTGATGCTCAGCATATGGCAGCTGAGTTTATAAACCGCTTTCAGATGGAGCGCCCCCCCCTTGCAGCCATTGCACTTACCACTGACACATCAGTTATCACAAGCATCGGTAACGACTACTCATTTGAGGAGATCTTTCTCAAACAGATTCAGGCTCTAGGGATAAGGGGAGACATTGCCCTCTGCATCACAACCAGTGGAAACTCACCCAACGTCATAAGGGCGGCAATGGAGGCAAAGTCAATGGGTCTGCACATTATCGGTCTATCCGGAAACCGTGGAAAACTGAAAGAGATTTCAGATATCTCCTTTTGTGTCAACAGTGCGGTAACTGCAAGGATTCAGGAGTCACACATTCTTCTTATACATATGCTGTGTGATCTGACAGAGAGAGTGGTCTCTGCTTCATAATTTTTGATAAAAACTTTAAGAGGGAAATAAAATGCCTATATACGAATACAAGTGTAAAACATGTGGCAATAACTTTGAGAAGCTGGTCATTGGCAGTGATACACCATCGTGCCCATCATGCCAAAGCAGTGACCTTGCAAAGCTTATCTCTGCATGCGGTTTTGTCTCCAAATCGCAAGGTGCTGGTGGTGCGCTCCAGACAACAGCTTCATCTGCTGGTTCATCTTGCAGCGGCTGTTCAGCGACAAGCTGTTCCACATGTGGAAGCAGATAAGACAATGGCAAAAATAATAAAAATAGGCACAAGGGGAAGCCAGCTTGCCCTGTGGCAGGCACACTGGGTTAAATCTGAGCTTGAAAGGGTGGCATCTCAATCAATCGGTTACAGAGATATCTGCATTGAGATCATAAAGATAAAAACCACTGGCGATCAGATTACAGATCGTCCTCTCTCAATGGTTGGTGGTAAGGGGCTCTTTGTCAAGGAGATTGAACAGCAGTTACTGGATCAGGAGATTGATATTGCAGTACACAGCATGAAGGATATGCCAGGAGATCTGCCTGAGGGGTTGACTGTCGGAGCCATACCTGTAAGAGAGAACCCTTTTGATGTTCTCATATCCCGGGATAATCTCTGCCTTGATGCTCTTCCTTCAGGGGCACGGATCGGCACCAGCAGCTTAAGACGTGCATCTCAGATAAGACATGCGCGACCTGATATTATCCCGATTTCAATACGGGGGAATCTTGATACCCGCCTCAGAAAACTTGATGCTGGAGAGTATGATGCCATTCTGCTTGCAGCAGCAGGTCTTATCCGGCTTGGGATGGCAGAGAGGATCACCCAGTATCTTGATGAGAATATCATGGTTCCGGCTGTGGGGCAGGGGGCGTTGTGCATTGAATCACGCCAGAATGACGGTTATATATCACAGATTCTCAGACAACTTGATGAGAGAGTAACCCGTATTCCTGTTGAGGCAGAGCGCTCTTTTCTCAAAAGGATGGAGGGGAGCTGCCACATACCCGTTGCCTGTTTTGGCAAAATAGTTGAAAATCAGGATGGATCAGCCAGAGAGCAACTGATATTAACTGGTCTGGTGGCATCAGAAGATGGCACTGAAGTGATCAGAGAGAGCCTCTCCTGCTTTCTGGAGAGAGATGGCAAAGAACTGCCTGAGATAGAGGGAGCATCTCAGGCTGCTCAAAGTATGGGGATCAGGCTTGCTGATCTGCTTCTGATGAACGGGGCAGATCAGATACTGGAGAATCTCAAAAACTCATGAATAATGGAGAGACCTTAAAAAAACTGATGAATACTCAAAAAGGTAAAGTATATCTTATTGGTGCAGGTCCAGGAGATCCAGGGCTTATCACGGTCAGGGGAATGGAGTGTATTCAGAAGGCAGATGTTGTGGTCTATGACTACCTTGCTGCACCTGCTCTGCTCAAATATGCAAGAAGAGATGCAGAGATCATCTATGTGGGTAAAAAGGGTGGAGATCACACCATGTCCCAGGAGAAGATAAGTGATCTTCTGGCAGAGAAGGGAAAGATGGGTCTTGTGGTTGCACGGCTCAAAGGGGGAGATCCATTTATCTTTGGCAGGGGAGGAGAGGAGGCTGAGACCCTTATTGAAGCAGGAGTACCATTTGAGATTGTTCCAGGGGTCACTTCAGCAGTGGCAGCACCTGCATATGCCGGTATTCCGCTCACCCACAGAGATTACACCTCGTCTGTCTCTCTTATTACAGGCCATGAAGATCCGTCAAAAGATGAGACAAGTATCAGATGGGACTCATTTGCCAGGAGCGGCAGCACTCTTGTTTTTCTCATGGGGGTTAAGAACCTCCCAAATATCAGAGAAAAATTGATTGAACACGGCAGATCTCCTCAAACTCCCGTAGCTCTGGTCAGATGGGGAACAACCTCAAAGCAGCAGACCATCACTGGCACTCTCTCCAATATTGTGGAAAAGGTGGCTGAGGCAAAACTAAAGCCCCCGGCAATCATTGTTGTGGGAGAGGTTGTCTCTTTGCGGGAAAAGATGAAGTGGTTTGAAAACCGTCCATTTCATGGCAGACGTATTGTGGTGACCCGTGCAAGGGCGCAGTCCAGCGACCTTATCGCCACTTTGACTGAACTTGGTGCAACGTGCATTGAGATCCCCACCATAAAAGTTGTGGCTCCAGCTGATAACACACCTCTTGAGAAGGCTATCTCCGATATCAGAAGTTATGAGTGGATTGTCTTTACCAGTGTAAATGGTGTGAAATCCTTTTTTGACACTCTGTTTAACAGAGGTCTTGATGTCAGAGCCATGGGCCATCTCAAATGTGCATGCATCGGCCCTGTGACCAAGGAGGAGCTTGGAAGTCACGGGATTGTATCTGATATTCTGCCTGAAAGTTACAGAGCAGAGTCAGTTGCAGATGCCTTTTCCGGGATTGATATCAGGGGTAAGAGGATTCTTCTGCCACGGGCAAGGGAGGCAAGAACCATTCTGCCAGAGGAGCTTGCAAAGATGGGGGCAACTGTTGATGAGGTGACAGCCTATGTGACAGAGCAGGTGACAGATGGAAGAGATGAGCTGATAGCTCTTCTGGAGAAGGGGAAGATCGATATGGTCACATTCACAAGCTCTTCAACTGTAAAGAACTTCAAAGCTCTGCTTCCTGAAGATCGGTTTGCCAAACTTATGGAGAGTGTAACGGTTGCCTCCATTGGCCCCATCACCTCTGATACTGCAAAGGAGGAGGGGATGAACCCGGATATTACTGCAACTGAATATACAATACCTGGCCTTGTCACTGCAATGGTTGAGTATTACCAGAAAAAACAATAGAAACAGAAAAACGGCAATTGATTTGATGATTATCACCCCTGAACAAAATTATATCCCCCCAGATAAACGGATTATAAACTATCTGCGCATCTCCATTACCGACAAATGCAATCTTGCCTGCCGCTACTGTGTCCCCAAGGGAAGTCTGCCGTTGCTCCCCCATGATAGCATTGCAAGGTATGAGGAGATTCATAAGATTGTGGGCTGCGCATCTGAGCTTGGGATCAGTAAACTTAGGATCACAGGGGGTGAACCCCTTGTAAGAAAAGGTGTGTTCCCATTTATCAGGAGTCTGTCTCAGATTGAAGGGATCAACGAGATCTCAATTACTACAAATGGCGTCCTTCTTGAACCGAACATAGATGAGCTGATCAAATCAGGTGTCAACAGGATCAACATCAGCCTGGATACCCTCAACCCTGCAATCTTCAGGTTCATATCAGGAAGGGATCAGTTTGAAAAGGTGTGGCGTGGTATAATGGCAGCTCTTGATAAGGGAGTTGCCCCCATCAAGCTCAATGCGGTGATACTAAGAGGGATCAATGATGGTGAAATTGAGGAGCTGGCCAGGCTCTCAATGATATATCCATTCCATGTAAGATTTATTGAATATATGCCCATGGGGAACTCAGCCGTTGATATCTCACAGCAGGTTCTGATACCTGAGATCAGAGAGCGGATTGAAAAGCAGATAGGAAAACTTGCTCCAGTATCTGGAGATATGAAATGTGCAAGAGAACTCAAGCAGGAGGAGAGCAAGGGTAAAAATGGTGTAAGCCGGAATCAGGGTGTGAAGGGTGATAATAAAAGTGGAGCTAACGCAGCAGGTCCTGCAAAACGGTACAGAATAGATGGAGCATTGGGAGAGATAGGGTTCATCTCTCCTGTCAGCTCCCACTTCTGCCATGAGTGCAACCGGTTGAGGCTAACATCAACAGGACACCTGAGGCCCTGCCTGCTCAATAACCTTGAAATTGATCTGCTCACCCCACTGCGTCAGGGGGCATCCAACGATACTATCAGGCAGATCATTATCTCTGCTATTAAAAGTAAACCTGCTGCCCACACTCTGAATGACAGAAATGGTGTGAGCAGCAGTGAGACGTCTGCTGATATTAAAAGATCTAACCGGATAGATAGACAGATGTCAGCTATTGGCGGGTAACGCTTCTATATTCATGCGATTTAGCTTTGTCTCGTAAAAGCCCCCTGTGTCAGTGTGTCAGGATAATGTGGTCGTCTATTTCTCAACCAGTCGGATTCTCTTTGGAGACAATTCAAAAAGCAACACCCCCCATATGGATAAAGGCGGTACCCAGCAAGCCATGAAAATGGTGGTCAAAGATTGCCGTATCCACAAAAAAGTCTCCATTCACTCACTTCGTCATAGTTATGCTACCCATCTGCTTGAGCGTGGTTTGAGCCTTCGTCATATCCAGGCCTTACTTGGTCATAGCAGCCCAACGACAACTGCACGTTACGCCTATTTAACAGATATCACAGAAAAAGACTCCATGACTACCACCAATTTCTGGTTTGACCTATCTATTATCTGGTATTGACAAAGATAATCTGTTATGAAAAACAGATCTGTTCACATATTCACAAACAGTTAAACTTACTACTAACGGGTTAATTTGTCTGGGAAAATTGAGTTGATATGAAAAAGATTGAGTTGGTGAAAAAAACGGAGTTGATATGAAACAGAGAGTAGTAAGGCGTATTTTGCCATTAGTGAAGGATTTTAAAGCTTTCTGGAAAAAACAGGGGCCTTTTAAATATGCTCTGACAAGTGCAGAGTTTCCCCCGGTTCTTCTTGATCCTGAGGAGTGGATCTTCTCTGATGATATTATGTTGCTTCTAAAGGATCTGATGCAGTGGGACTCAAGAGAGATGGCCATTGTAAAAGCACCATTCAATAAGAAGAGGAAAAACGTACTTAAACCGGAGAGTCTGATTCCCTGGAAGATTGATAATTTTCCACAGGAGTGGGAATGCGCTGTATGTGACACATTTACCCCTGTAGGCTATCTGACAGAGGCAGTAACTTCAGAGATCTCTCTGCAAGCAGAGATCTGCAATACCACCGGAGAGGTTGAGGTTACCGGAGAGGTTGAGGTTGAACAGAGAACCAGAGAGGTTAAGCAGACAGCAGTAAGTATTGAACAGGAGACCACTGCTATTGAGAATGCTTTTTTTCAATCCCTTGAAGCCAACATTGATAAGATTGGTTATCTTCTCCTAAAACCTGAACCACTTCTTGAAAAATATGAGGAGGCATACATAGACGACTACCTTCAAGAGTGGCAGGCAGATGAAGATGAGGGATAGATGATCTCAGCAGCAGATCCCCTCAAGATTGAGAAGATATCTTTTGATATCAAGTCCGCTGGCAAAGCCGGTGAGAGAGCCATCGGCTCCAATGACCCTGTGGCAGGGGATAATAATGGGGATTGGATTTTTCCCAACAGCTCCTCCTACTGCCCGGCATGCTTTCGGGTTTTCAATCTGTTCTGCAACATCCCTGTATGATACTGTCTCCCCAAGCGGTATTGTCATGAGCGCATGCCACACACTCTGCTGAAATGGGGTACCCTCAGGATCAATGGTGATGGAGAAGCTCTTCAACTCTCTGTTAAAGTAGGCCAGAATCTCATCTGATGCCTGTTTCAGGCAGACAGAATCTTCGACCCACCCGGAGTCAGGAAGAACCCTTGTTCTGCCGCGGGGGAAAAAGAGCTTTTCAAGCCCCTTTTCTCCCTGTACAGCAAGAAGTTCCCCCAATGGAGTTGCTATATAACAGTAGGCGATCGTTGTTTTTTTCTTCATGGTTTATTGGTGGTATTATCTATTTATTCAACATTAAAGGAGATGGGAAGTACATGAAGATTTCTGCTCTTCTCCTTTGTTGTTCCCACCTGCCAGCTGGTGCATGACAATTTTCCATCCAGAAGAGTATCAATGCTTTTTGCAATACCTTTAATGTTAATAATTGGATGACGCTCAAAAACAGTAGGTAACCCATATGTGAGATTACAGGCCAGACATTTACCAGGTCTCTGTTTAAGCTGAAACTCAAACAGAAGTCTATTTTTCTCCACCCCTTTGAACTCCAGGGTAATATCATAAGCACCTTCTGAAGCATCCCCGTAAAGGGCGTCAAAAAAGTTATCGGCTCTGTCAGAGGGGAATATCTGATCAAGCCTTTCCCTTGTAAAAATATCTGAACCTTCAATTAAAGTCATAACAATCCTCTTCTCCAGAATTAAAATTTAGTTCAATACGGTTTTCCATTATCACATAACTTCAAAATTATAAAATAAAATTTACCAAAATTTGACTACATGTACTTTCATAGGGTAGTAGTTATAGTAATCCTGCCCGTTCAACTTTCCAGCAGGTATCCCTATTTTTTGATTTAATTCCTGATTCAATATACAGCTATTTAACAGAGCAGCAAAATTATTATCTGTAACAACAGGAGGTGGACTTCAAATGGAAATGGTGAATGTTGTTGTAAAACAGGGGGCATTGCGTTCTCTGCCCTCTTTTATTGGAGAGATTATCACAAATCTGAGCTATGGGCAGAGCGTTGAAGTGGCACAGAAGACAAATGGCTGGGCACGAGTAAGAGTTGTCCGCACAGGGCAGACTGGGTGGATGCATGGCTCAGCTCTCTCTCAGAGACCAGTGACTCTCAAATCAGGAAGCTTGAAAGCTGGCCACTCTGCCACTGGTGATGAGCTTGCACTTGCCGGTAAAGGGTTCAATAGAGAGGTCGAACAGCAGTTTAAGGCCAAAAATCCAGGGATTGATTTTGCATGGGTCAATACGATGGAAAATTTCACCATATCTGACCGTGAAATGCAGCTATTTCTTCAGGAGGGTCAGGTCACACCCAGAGGAGGTCAATCATGACTTCAAAGAAGAGTGCAACCAGAAGTTTTAAAACAGGAACTGAATCTATTCCGACTTCTGGCAGCAACCTGAGAGGTGAAAGGAGAGTTTTGCAGGGCTACGACAGTAAGATGCTGACAAGAAGAGAAGCTCTGCATGCTGCCACCATGGGGTTGGCCATGGTACCGATCTCTGCCATTTTAAGTGGCTGTGAGACCATGAACACAATGACCCAGATGGGTGCCCAGATAGGGGCTGCCTCTGGTCTGATCTCCTCATCTCAGGCAGACTCCTTGCAGAAAGTGGCTACAGCAACAACCAGAAGCTTTGAAGATTTCACCCCTGAGCAGGAGTATTACATTGGCCGTACAGTTGGGGCAGTTATTTTACAGAAATACCGACCCTACAGCAATCAGGCTGCCAATCACTACATCAACCTGCTTGGCCAGAGCCTCTCCAAGGCATCTGATCGGCCTGAGACCTATGGTGGATACCATTTCCTGATACAGGATTCCAGTGAGATCAACGCTCTGGCTGCACCTGGGGGCTTTATATTTGTCACCCGTGGCCTTTTGAAATGTTGCAGAAACGAGGATGCTTTAGCAGGTGTCCTTGCCCATGAGGTCGCCCATGTTCAGGAGAAACATGGCATTCAGGCCATTGAGAAGTCCAGGATCACATCTGCATTGACCACCATTGGTATTGAGGGGGCAAAGAGCTTTGGCTCAAGTGATCTTGCCAACCTTACCAGTATATTTGAAGGTTCCATAACTGACATTACAGCCACTCTTATTAACAGTGGTTACTCAAAAAGCTTTGAAAAGAGTGCTGATCTGAGCGCAGTTACAATCCTTGAGCGGGTAGGATATAATCCCAATGGACTTGTTGATATGCTTGCCGTGATGAAGCAGAGTCTGGTACCGGGAAGAAATGACTTTGGTCAGACCCATCCAACACCTCAGGAGCGGATAGCGCTTCTGGAAAAGAGAGTAGGCAGTTTCAGGAAGGTTGAGAGCCCTATCGCCAGGCAGAAACGATTTGATAAGGTGAGAATAACTTTCTGATGGCTCTTAACACCGTTTCAGGCAGGGAGTTCAGAGTGCATCTGAAGCTGTTTCATGGACAAAAAGGGTGGATTCAGGCCATCCTGGGAGCCTTTACTGCTGCTTTGATCGCACTTATCTTATGGCAACTTGCTCTTCTGGAGGTGTGGGAGGGAAAAACATGGGACATGATAGAATCCAGGATGGCCTGCCCCTCCTGGGCAACTGATGAGATCTGCCTGATAGTTGTGGATCAGAACAGTCTCGACTGGATGGATCAGAGTAATGGCATTACATGGCCCTGGCCACGGGAGATATACAGTGTGGTTGCAGATTTCTGCAAGAGGAGCCAGGCAAAAGCATTAGCATTTGACATACTCTTCACAGAGCCATCCAGCTATGGAGTTGAGGATGACAAAGCTTTTGGAAAGGCAGTAAAAGATTATGGCAGGGTGGCAGCAGCAGCTTTTCTAAAGAGAGTGGGCGGAAGCCACACCAGATGGCCTGAAGATGCAACATTTCAATCGGTCTCGTTTTCAGGGGTTCAACCATGGCTCAGCAGTTCAGCAGGACAGAGTTCTCTCTTTCCAGGAGCTGTAATGCCGATACCGGAATTGAGAGCAACTTCTGCCATGCTCTGCAATGTTGAGCAGGAGCCAGATCCTGATGGCATATATCGCCGGGTACGCATGGTAAGCATATTCGATAACCATGTGGTACCAGGGCTTGGCCTTGGGATCTATTTTGCAGGAGAACACAGTGCTCTCAGCAGCTCTGCTGGTGATCTGAAACCACAGGGAACCATTGCTCCGGGCCTGTTGAAGGTTGGAAATCGCACCATACCATTAGATGCAGATGGAGAGGCTATACTCAGGTACAGAGGGGTGTCAGGTACCCACAGAACCTACAGCGCAGCAGCCGTTATCCAGTCCGAAATAGAGTTCAAACAGAGTGGATCTCAAGCCATCAGTGATACAAAAAAAGATAGTGACCCTGAAGCCCTGATCAGCACCAGTGCATTTAAGGATAAATATGTTTTCTTCAGCCTCTCTGCTCCTGGACTCTTTGATCTTCGCTCATCTCCTGTTGACAGTGTCTATCCTGGTGTAGAGATTCAGGCCACTATGCTTGACAATTTTCTGGCTCAAGATTTTTTAAGTGATGCCAAGAGCTACAGTGTAATTATCTGTGTGGCTCTCCTTGCGCTGATCTGTTCGCTATGCATCACCTTTTTCAAAGGTGGCATACTGCTTTTTACTGCAGGAACTTTCTGCCTTGCCCTGCCAGTCGGAATCTCTGTTGCAGCGTATGATCTTGGTATATGGATGCCGCTTGTGGTGCAGGAGATCGCAGCTCTTCTGGCAATTATCTTCTGCCTCGGGCTCAACTATGCCAGTGAAGGGCGCCAGCGGAGGTTTATCAAGAGTGCATTCAGCCAGTATCTGAGTCCAATATTCATTGAACAGTTGATCAAGCATCCAGAGAAGCTCAAATTGGGAGGCGAGAGAAAGGAACTCTCCATATTTTTCTCAGATCTACAGGGCTTTACCTCTATCTCTGAAAAGCTATCTCCTGAAGAACTCACATCTCTTCTCAATAACTACCTCTCTGCCATGACAGAGATCATCCATGAAGAGGGGGGGACAGTTGACAAGTATGAGGGGGATGCAATCATAGCCTTCTGGAATGCCCCTCTGGATGTTCCAGATCATGAGGCATGTGCAGTTAGAGCTGCTCTCCGTTGTCAGAAGAGACTTGCACAGATGCGCCCTGAGATGAGAAAGATCGTTGGAACAGATATGCTTATGAGAATCGGGTTGAATACAGGTGTTGTTGTGGTTGGCAACATGGGCTCCCACTCTCGTTTTGACTATACCATGCTTGGTGATGCTGTTAATCTTGCTGCAAGGCTTGAAGGGGCAAATAAGGAGTTTGGTACCTACACCATGATATCAGCTGCCACCTGCAACGCAGTTAAAGCAAAAGCCCTTACCTCCGGCAATGATCTGCCAGAGAGAGGAGTTACCCTTGAGAGCAGATTTGCCTTCAGGGAGATCGCAAGGCTTGCAGTGGTTGGGAAAAAAGAGGCAATCACAGTGTTTGAGCCCATGTTCCAAGATGAGTTTGAAAAGAGACGTGATATTTATGACAGTTATGGCCAGGGGCTTATACAATTTTACAGTGGAGCGTTTAAAGAGGCTCTGGAGATATTTTCTGCCATTGCTGAGAGAGATAGCGCAGCATCAGCCTATGTAAAAAAATGTAATGAGCTTATCTGTGAATCTGCTCAGAACTGGTCAGCAGAGGGGTGGAATGGTGTCTGGACAATGACCAGAAAGTAGTCTTTTTTCTATATGAAAGTCTAGGGATACAAACTGGTTGGTACCCCGTAGAGACGCAAGATCTTGCGTCTCTACAACTTGCACTCTTCGTTGTACTCTGTCAGGGTATGGCCGTTATATTATGCCATTTTAAGGGGCACCCACATGAGATGACCCTACGTTTCAATCAAGGTGTCCATTAACCACATATCACTGTATAGATATTGAACTCATATCCAACAGAAAAACACCTGATGGATCTAAGATCAATGAGAATCCAACTTTGAACTCCCCATAGAGGGCGCATGGAATCGTTAACTGTTGATAATTCTCAAGCTCCACACAGTTATCAGCATCATCTTCTCCAGTTACCCAGAAATCAACAAGACTCCATCTGATCAAGGAGGGGTCCGGGACAAGTTTTATCCCCAATGGCGTCTCTAGCAGCCCCTCTGCCGTGACACATGGAAGTGACAGGCTCAGTTCGTCTGATATGTTGAAACTGATGCATTGAGTCTCATCTTCTGAGCCGCCAGCTTTTGTGTATGCATCAAAAATCATTGATGCCCATCCCGCACTGGTCTGAGTTGTTGTTCCAACGCCTTTTGGAGCACCCAGTATCAGATCAGGTTTGCCATCTCCATTGAAATTTCCAACGATAAAGGTCTGACCCAGATGTGAATCACCAAATCTATCAGGCGGGTTTTCTGTTGTAATCAGCAGATCTGACTGAGTCTCCAGTTTATTGTACTCTTTTAAAAGCTCAGTACCGCCATAGATAACATGAAAATATCCGTTATACTTTGGTGTAGGAGCATGATGGCTGGAGAGAATAATATCTCCCTGACCATCTCCGTTAACATCCTCAACACCAACGGAGTATCCTGTCTCAATCCCGATAGTTTGCACATCAGGGCTTAATGTCAACCTGATATCATACCCGTCATACAGGTCTATTGTATCACTCCATGAGCTTCTCCCGAACAGCACTTCAACCTTACCTCTGCCTGTTGCATTAACATTGCCAAGCATTGATAACGGGGCTCCTATAATAATATCTCCAATACTGTCACCATTGACATCACCGATGGCCAGAGGAGAATCATTGTAATCTGTCACCTCCAGTGAGCCACCGATCTTATCATCCGTTTCGCCACCATAGATAAGCAGATCCTTTTCAGTATCTATCTCAGCGGCACCTGTAGGAAAAGTCCGCTCTCCAAAAATCACATATACTCGACCTGCATCTGTCAAATCAAAATCGGCATTACTCTCTTCCGGTGTCCCAAGCACGAGATCGGCGATATTATCACTATTGATATCTCCTACAGCAACTCCTGCCACCTGAAAAAGATCCTCTCCCTGATTACGTAAAAGGGTCGTATCAGCCTCAGTTTTGAGATCTACAGAGGCTGGCCAGCTGCTTTTTCCAAACACAACATAGACCCCACCACTTGGGAAGTGGTCCGCTTTAACAGGAGGGGCGTTGATATCTGATGTGAGTATATCACTGATCACCAGATCATCTACTCCATCACTGTTGAGATCCCCTGTTGCAAGAGCACCAATATGCATTGCATCTCTTTTCAATATGACATCAGCAGATGTGTTGAGCGCAATATCTCCTGAAATGGTGTTGCCAAATAGAACATAGATTCTTGATGAGTAGTCGTCATCAGACTGATTCTGGGCTGCTATGATCAGATCATCAACATGATCACCGTTCAGGTCACCAACAGATAGCAGCACACCCAGCCAGTTGTTGGCAATTGTGCTGTCATATAGGCGTGCCGACTCATGCTGATCGCTCTCTTTACCAATCCTTACCATTGATGGTAAATCATTTAGCTCCTCTCCTCCAAAAAAGACGGTTACCATTCCCACCTCATCGGTTGTTCGTGGTGCAGCTTCACGAATTGCACCTATCGCAAAGTCATCAATACCGTCATTATTGAAATCTCCTTTCACCATACTTGTACCGACACCAGCTTGAACTTTTTCCGTTGTAAAAACAACATCAGTGACTGTGCTCTCCTGACTGATGGTCAGTGTTGTTCCAGTTGCATCTCCTGGCGGGACATTATAAAGTATAAGTATGATGGAGAGCACAACTGTTAAAATAGTGCGAATCAGATTCATCCGACGCAGATTCACTGTAGATATTCTGCAATTCCATTTCATAAAAGAGCCTCCCTTTGCTTTAATCAGTTTTTGAAGTTACCCCGGACAGATACAGCCAGATATGGATAGCCGTAGAGATAATCAGATCAGAATAGATAGCGTGAATCAGGAGGAAAAGAGATAGTGTGTGTAAAAGAGCAAATTGGTGGCTATTGACCATATCTGTCCAAAATTATATCAATAAAAACTATTCAACATCAAGATTTTTATCCCACGCTAATAGCGTTTTGCAACCTGGAATAAGGCAATCCGAAAATCGCTGATGCACGGTGCAAATTGAAGTCACTATCCCCTAAGATTAAGTTTTGACAAAGCACTATATTTCTATTAGTGGGCGCGCGCATTTTGCGCGCCACTGAATGCCGAAGTTATGTGTATTTAACTTCACGCCAGCCAAAACCGCGATAAAAAGGCATACATTTGTTGGACGAGCACAGCTTCTATATATATGGAGTCTTCTGAGAACCGTGCAATCTTCAGAAATGGATCAAATAGTTTTCAACAATTAAAAGAGATTCTTGATTGTATAAAAATGTGCTTTAAAATTCAAACTGAATGTGCAGCATAAAGCAATAAGAAGATATAATGTAATAAAAAATAGACTCTTCTGTTTTTTTAGACAAACCACTCCATTCGATTTTATGGCTATTAACCGTTTGTATCATGCGGCCACTCTCCAGACTGAATCTTATATGCGTATTAATTCACTGTTTTCTTTAATTTAAGAAAAGGATTTTTTTCTGCAATCAGTAACATTTCTCCGCTGGTTTTATAGATGTTCAAAAAACCATCCTTAAATTCAAATTCATACAAATCACCTGTCACAATGTTCGAAAAATAGGATCTTATTTTTTCAGATACATCTTCTCCTCTTTCTATGTAATCCAAGCCAATACAATATTTAAACTTTTTTATACCAAAAGAGGCAGAACCATCAGCGTTAAACGAGTAGGCAATACCTTTAGCATCTATATAATTGCCAACGATTGTTTTTTCAGCTACAAAACGCTCTGCTTTTCCAACAAAAATATATTTTTGTTGCTTGAATTCACCAAATCCAAGTAGTAACGAAGTGTCATCATTTAAGATCAAAGAAAGATTTGAAGCATCAACACCACATGACTCTTGTGTTGTTACCATCCCATTTTGTTTGACCAGTGCACAAACACCTCCCTCATGGAAATTGTAGCCAACCATCAATTCAATGCCGTTATTTGTCTCTTGTGATGTGATCGAAATAGGCTCATTGAATAATCTTGAGGCAGCAATAGCGGGAGAATAGGTCTTTTCAATTATGCTGACATAGTCCTCACGCAGGTAGTCGCCAAACTTGATCAGGTCTCTGTTAATTAGAGGATGTGCCAGTAAGGCTGAGGAAAACAGATATGAGAACATTATAAAGGCTAAAAAAAGAAAAAAAATGATGCGTTTTTCAAAGGTAATTTCCATAAATATAGTTCCATCTAAAATGTGGATATTTTCAACATATGATGACAAATCAAATAGTTGCACTTTGGAATATATATTCTTCTGAGCAGTTTAACTCTGTATCCCTTCTCTGTCGATCCCCGCAGGCTTGCGCCAACAGTTTAAGGTCAGGGCAAAATTTTGGTTAGCCCGCTTTTTGCTGACCAACAACCCAGCCTGTAAAGACCTGCTTGCCTTCGGACTCTGGCAATTTTTACAGTGACCACTATTGACGACCGTCCGGGGCGGCCCCCATAAGATCATAGAGGTAATATTATCTGATTCTATCAGTTGTCTCAGCACCTTGCCTTTACCGAGGATATGTATCTGACCGATGTACTCATCCAGAGTTCTTGGCCTGAGCCTTTCGGCCAAAGGGGCTCTATCCATATTTTCAAACAAGGTACTTTGTACAAAATCCATTCATTACACCCAATTCTTAGAATTTACGCTGTTCTATTTTATACTTTGTCATCCGAGGCAGTTTCAAAGGGCGCATTCCCATTTTCCAGGTTATCCCTATAACTCTGTTTGCTTATTTATCCATTTATCAGCCTTTTAGAAGAGGATCAGAAAAGAGCTTCTCAAATCCATGATTTGTTAGATCCGTCAGATTCAAGTATGGCCTGCTGACTTGAGATAACGCAGTTCCTGCCCGCCTGTTTGCCCCGGTACAAGGCAATGTCCGCCTTTTTAATAGAGGTATCCAATGAATCACCCTTGGCAACTGATGCAACACCGATAGTCATTGTAACAGAGAGTTCTTGACCTCCGTAAATATACTGGCGCTCTTCAACCGATTTTCTGATGCGTTCTGCCATACCCATTGCCTGCCCTTCGTCTGTAGCTGAAAAGAGCAGAAGGAACTCCTCTCCACCCCATCGTGCGACTGTATCGTAGGATCTGATGGGCTTCTGAAGCTCCTTAGAAACAGAGGCGAGAATGTAGTCCCCAGCGTCGTGCCCATACTTGTCATTAAAGAGCTTGAAGAGATCGATGTCTCCAAGGGCCACAGAATAGGCCACACCAGTTCTTACATACTTCTCATGCTCTTCCAGGAGTTTTTCCTCCATATGCCTCCGATTTGAGAGGCCTGTCAGACTGTCTGTCCTGGAGTGCTGTTCCAGCTGCTTGTTAAGAGACTCCAACTCGATGTGAGCCCTCTCCAGCTCTTCATTTGATTCTGTCAGCTCTCTGGTTCGCTCCTGCACCCTATGCTCCAAGGTTACATTAAGAGCCTCAAGTTCATGTTCCGCCCTCTTCCGGCGGACAAGATTAATCCAAAGAGCCAGAACGAGTCCTGTCTCAAGAATAAAGAGCGCCACACCCCACAAAACGTACTTCCCATACTGTTCCCATGGGGTAACTGCGTTGTATTCAATACGGCTGCCTGGCGGCAGCAGTTTGTCAAGGATTCCCCACCTATCCAGCTGCCTTCGGTCAAAAAGATACTCATTAAGAGAGATGCTGACCTGTAACCCTTTAGGAATCTCCCCTTTGAGCACCTGAAGCGAAGCATCTGCGGCCAGACGGCCCACTATTTCATGGTTGTACAGGTAACCTCCCACCAGCCCGCCATCAAATAAATGGCTGGATGTGCCAAAGACCGGTACCTTGGCAATGCCAAGGATGGTCTTAAGTACCTGAGCTGGGATGAATCCCCTACCTTCTACATCAGTTGCCCATCTAAGAAACAGAACAGCTGAATCTTTGCCAGCCTTACTGATACGATCCAGCATGGACTTGTAGGGAAGTTTATTTAGAAGTATCAGCTCTACTCTATCTGCATATCTTTTGACCAGGAGTGCCATTTTCAGGCTGATCATACGCTCCTCTGCCCCGTCACCGATCACGACAAAAATCTTCTTGGCAGAGGGGCGAACCCTCAGAATCAACTGAATGTTCTGGTCATAATTGTCCATACTCAGCCCCTTGATGAGGACAAATTCCTTGGGCAATTCATAAGATAAGCCGTCTGGTTGGTTCCAAGCCATGACAACAGGGACTCCGGGAAAGATCTTCATGCCATACTCTGTGAGAAAGGGGGCCAGCGCCCCACCAGCCACTATTAGTTCAGGCTGACGTTCTGCATATTTCTGCTGAAAGTAGCTGGCAGTATTGGCAAGATAAGCTGGACTCTTTCCAAACGAGGCCAAGGAGAGATACTCATACCAATAGTTGAAGGGCTCTTTGGACTTTTCATGGATCCTATTTTTCAATCCTTTGCCAAAGGCTTCATGTGCCGGGTAGTCCTGGGTATAGGGGAGCATCAGAAGAATGTTGTGTGAATTATCACCATAGGTGAGTACAGGAGTAGATAAAAGAAAAAAAGCCAGTAGACCTGAAATCCAGGCTAACATTTTAGACATACCTCACGATCTTTTTCTCAACCTCCGGTCCCGCAAGTCATAAAAAAATTTGATATAGTAGCAAATTTTTCATACTATGGGAACAAATTTTTAAATACCCTACTTCTTGAATAATGAATTGAGATCGACCTTATCAGGTCGATCTCAATTCTAAAAGTTGATAAAAATACCAATGTTCTTTTCCGGTTTTTCAGAGGATAACTCTGGCTTTCCAGATTAGTCAGAAATACTCTCTCGTTTTCAAAGAAACTTGAAAACCACATTGGAGCGATCTGGTTATTTGTCCATCATTATAATGAATCTTTAGCTCTATGAAACATCGTCTAATTGGAGGACTACCCCCAAAAGATATCTCCTTATATTGTGATACATCCTGCATCCTGAGTTGAGCCGGGCTCGTCCAACCACAGGATAGATCGTGGATCTCTTCACTCTCACGATCTATCCTTATTCGTTAGCACTTGCTTTCCTGTTTCAGCAAGCCGTAGACGACGTGATCCAGATACCTGCCATACACCTTCTCTGCCTGGCGAATGATACCCTCTTGCTGAAAACCCAGGCTTCCAGGGATAGCGCGGCTTTTGTGGTTGTCTGCTGCACAGCGAATTTCAATACGGTTTAGAGAATAGTATTCGAAGCCCAGTCCTATCAATTCCTTGACGCTCTGTGTCATAATGCCTTTGCCGTTGTATTCTTGTGCCAACCAGTAGCCAATATAGCCAATGCTATTAACCTGATCGATCCGGTTGTAGCCCAGCACACCGGCGATCTTGTCTCGATAGAAGAGCGTGACGTGTAAGGCCTCACCCTGTTGAAACCGCAACAGTTGCGATTCGATGAATTCCTTGGTGTCCGAGGGCTTCGTGACGGTATCAAGCCATGGTAACCATTTTTTCAGGAAACCTCTGTTCCTGTCAGTCAGATCAAACAGCGCCTCGGCGTACTGCGGTATAGAGAGGCTTAGCTTGATTTTCTCATTAAGATACCTGAAGAACATTCCCTGGCTACCTCCTCTGAACGCTAACGGTCGGCCTCTGCGGCGAGTGAACCGAGTCCGCAGCAGGCCGTGGTTTAAATAAGCCGCTACGCGGCAACTCCCACCAATTTATTCCACGTACTCATCCCAGGTACATTTCATCTTTCAATATTTTTCCTTCTCCCATAAAAACTTCATCAGCAGTTTGAGTTTTATATTAATCCCAAACAGAGGAGAAGTTCAATGATGAAAGATCATTATCAAAAATCAATGAGAGGCTGCAACTTGCAGGGATGGGTAAACGCACCCAACAATGCTACACCCGCTCTGTGCGACAAATTGTAGACATTCCTCTCCACAGTATATTCCTGCGGGTTGCGTCTTTCTGAAGCTCTTGCACTTCAGGTTTCAGATATAGAGAGCGACAAAATGATGATTCACATACACAGAGGTAAAGGGGCAAAAGATCGTTCTGTTCCACCTCCTCAGTCTACCCTTGAGCTGCTCCGTCGTTACTGGGTGAGCCATAGAAATCCCAGACTGATATTCCCGGCCAGGGGACTACATGGGCCTCAGTCAGCTCGAAACAACCACCTGGCAATGCCTCAAATCAGATCGCCACACTGTGGTTGTCAAAGAGCAGATTTACAAAAACCTAATTTAACTCAAAATAGTCAATTTACTCCAACTATTTCCTCCTGCCCACTGGAGGTTATCTCACTCCGGTGGGCTCACCCTCCATATCCACTCAAAGCAATACCCCTATACAAAGTCATACCCCGGGCTTCTTGAACAATGCTTGTATCTTTTTACACGCATTGAGATGTAAGACGCTAATATGCAAAAAGTTCTTGCAGACAGTTGATCAGCTTAATCTGTGTATTTTTTGAAATCACTCCAAGTCTTTGAATTAATCTGGATTTATCAACTGCTCTCATTTGATCCAGCGAGACAAAACCACGTTTACCCTGAAATACACATTGAATCCGAGTTGGAAAACTGAATCCTTTTGAAGTCATAGGAGCAACAATTGCTGTTTTTAATGAAGACATTTCGTTTGGTGAAATAACAATACAAGGCCTTGTCTTTTTGATTTCTAATCCCTGGGTTGGATCTAATTGCACCAACCAGATATCAAACCTCTGAACTATCTGTGTTACCATTCCCAGTCCTCGTCAATTGATAATGGGGCATCCAGCCATTCCTGATCTGTTTCTTCGAGTTTTTGGGATTGTGGCGCCTTGTCAAATAACTGTTTCCAGCCTTCTCTGGGTTTCTTTACCGGTTGAATCAGCAAACCGGTATCAAGTATTTTGAATTCCAGCTCTTTATTTTCTAATTGTGCTTGTTCAATAATAGCCTTTGGTATTCGAAGTCCCTGAGAGTTTCCGATTCTAATTAGTGTAGTCATATTTCCTCCAGTTATGATTAATGTAATCACAATATAATCACACAACAATATGAGAGTCAAATATGACCGGTCTATTTTCAGGCTGACGACTCTGCTCATAGCATGTGCCCCAGGGAAGACAGCAGAACAGATTCACGACCCTGATCCTCATGTCGTCATAAGGAAATCACTCGGTTTATTCGCTTAAGGCTGTCTCTATGAAACAATAACTGTTTGTCCAGACATTACTTGCCAATCATACTCCGCACAGGTAAAACAAAAACATTGCAATGCTGAAGAGATCGCTTTGCCAACGTTTTCGATTTTATAAGTATTAACCGCTTGTATCATGCGGCCAGCCTCCAGACTGAAGATTGGCCGCGGCGGCAGACAAAGAGCGTTCTCAACTGAAACCCGCAAAAGGGAGACCGCAGGGTCTCAAGATCAGGGAACATCTTTTTCAATAACTGCTGTGCAGACGGCACCTCCGCAACAGATTCACAGGCAGGTTACCCACAACACCGCTATTGCACCAGGGGCAAACCTCCAAGCCATCTGATATCAAGTAAAAGCTCCTGCAATGTGTGCCAGGATGCCCGCATCATCAGATTCACAAATACTTTGCGGTTCTTTCTCCATAACGGGTGCAGGTCGTGGCTCATTGTAAAAACAATATGGAAATATCGGCAATCAAGTGACTGCCGCCTGCGACGTTCAAGCCAGAGTTCTGTCTCAATTGAGCCACATTGCGGGCAGCTTCTGTGTTTCCACGAATTGTACAGCAGATCCTGATGGTGGATGTATCATTCGTCCAACGTTTGAATTAAATGGCTGGTGCAGCTTTATCGCGCCAGTCAGTGTTGAATGATGGGTTGGGCGTCATATGCTCGATAACGCACGAGAATAAAACTTCGTATCAACCACCATAACTGGAAAACTTGAAGGTAATTGTGAACGATCAATCTCATGGAAGGCGTTTTTTTCGTAGAACTTGTGAGCAGCAAGGAACTTGGATGTGGTTCCAAGGAATATTTCTTTCACTCCATGTTCATGGCACCACTGAAGCAGTGTTTCGAGCAATCGCTTGGCGACAGAATACTCGGCACCACGGTACAAAGAGTTTACGAACATTTTACGCAGAGCAACCTGGTTCATGCCGATGTCTACCAACGCTACTGTGCCAACTACGTTTCCATTGGCCAATGCAACCCAGAAATTACCTGAACCTTTCTGATAAAAAGCGGTGATGTCTTGGAGATCGGGTTGCGCTTCAAGCGAAATCGGAATTCCGAACTCCAATTGTTGGATTGGAAGAATTACATCAATCACGCCTTTTGCGTGCTGTGGTGCAAATTGGCTAATTTTGATCACGAATATACTCCTGACGCCCAACGTGGAGGTGAGCAGTCGCCGAAAGATGTTTGCAAAGACTCACTAAGATATAGGCGGTCTGCTCCACTGACTGGTTGGCCTTATAGTTCGTCTTCATCAACTCCAGCCTGTTTCATTATTACCCTTTGTAATCCCACTTTAAGGTCACAGTTGCCATGAATTGGGATAGTAATGCGCAGATTGCTTCCAGGGTTCGTGAAAATGTGATGGCTGCCAGTAATGCGGAACAGAGTCCATCCCTTTTTCTCCAATAAGGCACTCATCTTTTTGCCGCTGATTGTCTTCATTTCATACTGCAAGCTCCATTACCTGGTCAGTTGCCTTTAGCTCAATAGTTTCCATGTCAATGCTCAGACATCCCTCCACCGCATCATAGACGTTTTCGATGAGTTCTCGCATGTCTTCTCCCTGTGTCGCACAGCCTGGAATTGCTGGGACTTCTGCCCAATAGCCACCTTCTTCCGCTTGATGAATGATCACTTTGAGTTTCATTTTTGTTTATCTCCATTTTGTGGACAACCGTTAGGTTAGCCGCCTTACCTGCCAATTGTCACATGGTTATCTGTAAAGTTTTCCTCCATGATTCAACCAGCCATCTTCATGACGGTTATTGGGATCATGGTGTGTCCAATGAACAACTCCTCCCTTAGAGTTCCATTCATACTCGCCATAAAAATTGATGTGATCTCCTACTTTTAGGTTACTGATTTTGGGGGCAAGGTCAATGTTGTGTGCGATTAGGAGGGTCTGACTTGAGTCCAGTTCTATAATGAATCGTTGGTGCCTTCTGCCATTGTTATCATCCGGCAAGCTGTCTGTATAAAACAATAACTGTTTATCCAGACATTACTTGCCAATCATACTCCGCACAGGTAAAACAAAAACATTACAATGCTGAAGAGATCGCTTTGCCAACGCCCGGCATGAGGCGCGGCGGCTTTTTTGCCGTCGCTCTTAATGCTTTCGTTACCCTTTATTTTTCCATGGATTTAATATTGTTACATTAGTTGAGGCAAAGTCATTCTCATTTCTTGTTACGACAATTAAATTGTATGTTTGAGCCACTGCCGCTATCAAGCTGTCTACTGAGGCGACTGGAGTACCATTGTTTTCTGCTTTCCCTTGAATAATCCCCCAATTTTCTGCAACCGTTAAATTAATGGGATAAATTCTGTCTTGGTAATCTTCCAGAAGGGTATTAAGCCAATTTGTGAGTTGATTTTTCTTTTTTGATTCAGGAAGTTTTGTTATTCCTTTACGTATTTCTCCAATGGTTATGACGGATAGAAAAAGCCTTTCATTAGGTGTATGACTCATCCAATTGATGACGGCTTCATTTGGATTTGACTTGACCAATTCTGATATCACGCAAGTATCTAATAAATAATTCAAAATTCAATATCCCTTGGATGATCCTTTTGCCTCTCAAATTCGAAACCATCATCCATTTTGGGACAACTTAACAGAAATTCTTTTAATGTCGGTTTTTTTGTGGTGATTTTTTGATATTCCTTAACGGATAGTATGACCACTGCTTCTTGACCTCTACGAGTTACATATTGCGGTCCGGTCTTCAAAGCATTTTCAACAACCTGACTGAATTTTGCTTTAGCATCTTGTAATTTCCATGATGTATTCATAAAATCTCCTGTTCATTCTTTGCTGCTAGTCAGCATAGTCCATTCATGCTGTCAAGTCAATTTTTTTGGTTGCTGTGGCAGGACAAACGCACTAAAAAGATACTAAATATATAGTTATAAGACTGTTTTTATTAACATAGAGAACGAAGCATTCCGAAAAGCCTTCCTTAACTGGATATAATCAATAAAGTCTCTACTGCCGGATGAGGTTATTTAGATAGATGGAAAAACATTAAGAAGATCGCACGGCAAGGCAAATGGCAAAGAGACTGTTCATATGGTCAGTGCATGGGCATATGAAATGAATATGGTATTGGGACAAGTAACACAGAAGCAAAAAATCAATTTTGGCCTGTGGTTGATGAGTTGGCGGAGCACGAGAGATTAAAATGCAAGCATAACCCTGTTTCGTCCCCCCCGCTTTGCCTGATAAAGAGAGCTGTCCGCCTCTTTCAACAGGGCTTCCGGTCGATTGGAATGGCTGGGGGAAGTTGAAGCGATACCAATGCTTATCGTCACGACATCAGAAGCCGAGTTTCCAGGATGGCTGATCCCCAGGCTTTCCACACCTTTTCTGAACCTCTCCCCCATCATACGCATGGCTTCATTATCAAGGAGATTGGGAAGAATGACCACAAATTCCTCACCACCATACCGCGCAACCAGGTCAGACGGCCTCCACAACATCTCTTCCAGTGACCTTGCCACTTTTTTCAGACATTCGTCTCCGGCCTGATGGCTGAAGAGGTCATTGTAATTCTTGAAATGGTCAACATCAATCATGGCCAGCGCAAGTGAGGTTCCCTGCCGTATGGCGCGTTTCCACTCGACATCAAACACTGTGTCGAACTTGCGCCGGTTTGCTACCCCGGTCAATCCATCACGTTCGCTCAGATTCTGCAATTTGATGTTGGCTTCCGAAAGTTCACGGGTACGTTCAGCAACCTGCCTTTCAAGGTCTTTGCTGTAAGCTGCCCGCAACCGTTCTGCCTGCTTCCGGTCTGTGATATCGTGGATTAGCGCTTGATACCCGATAACATGATCGTGAGAATCCCGTCTTGGCCCTGCGGTTGCCATGGTGTCAACAAGGGTTCCATCCTTGTGGTGCAATGTCAGTTCGCAGCCACGAACTGTTCCGGCTCGTTCAATATCTGAGAAAAAACGTTGGCTTTCCAGAGGATCTGCAAACAGGTTGCTCATGTTGAGTTGCAAAAGCTCCTCACGTGAATAGCCGAGCATGGCATGACAGGCCGGGTTGCTGTCAGCAATACGTCCGTTGGTGTCTGTTAAGAGAATAAGGTCGCTTGCATTTTCAAATATGCCACGATACTTCTGCTCACTGGATGTCAGATTTTCATACAGTTTGGCGTTTTCAATGGATATAGCTGCTTGAACTGAGAGCATTTTCAGGAGGCTTGTGCGCTCGTATACAAAAACACCTGGTGCAAGATTGTTTTCAAGATAGAGGACACCACTCAGGCGGTTTCTCGATAACAGAGGCAGACACAGCAGTGAACGAACATTTGATCGCATAATATGTTGATCATCTTTATAACTTGGGTGCTGACATGCATCTTCCAGAATCAGATCTTTTCTTGTCCGTATCACATAACGAACTATTGCCTCACTAACAAGAGGCGAGTTGGCCAATTGATGACGCTGTAAGTGTATTTCCATGTCGAATGCGCTGGACTGAGCTGCTATGAACCACTCTTCTCCTTCTGTCAGGATAAGGCATGCTGTTTCTGCACCCGCATTTTTGAGCACACTGTTCATGATGACACGCAACACGCCATCAAGATGAATCTCCCCGGAAATGGCCTGTGAGGACTTCAAGACCGTGTTCAGATCGAGTGTCTCCGAAGAGGTGCTCTCTGAGGTCAGGGAGCCTGCGTGATGAATGGAGTGTGCATGAATGGATCGTTGTGGGGTCATGCCCCCCATATCCCTGTGCAGGTGCTGCGCTTTTGCATGGGCACCCCATCTGAAATAATGAAATGCGGCATCCTCGAACCGAGCTTTGGCCACGTCGGCCATGCCCAGCCGCCGGCTGAGCATCCCCGCAAGCTCCTGGCTCAACGCCACCCCTTGATGGCGGTTCTGCAGACGGGCAGTTTGTGCGGCCTGCTTATAAAGTTCGAATGCCTGACCGGTCTGGCCGGACAAGCGCCTGCTTTCAGCCCGCAACAGGAGTTCGGCCCACGCGAAGTTTTCGCGGCAATGGCCGGCCCAGCAGGCGAAGTCTTCGCATGCCTTCCTGACGTCCGACATCATCAGGGAACGTTTTTGGTCATCCATCTCGTCCAGGACAACCGCAGCTGCGGCCATGGCCCGATAAAAGTTGAAGACCGTGGTTTCATAAAGTATGGGGATATACCGCATCCATTCTGCATGTGCAGTCGCAAACTCCCAGGCCTTCCGATGCTCACCGAACAGGTAGAGCAGCTGGAGCTTGAAATTAAGGAAGTAGGCAAGGCCGTGACCGAACAGTGTCTCCGGCTGCTGCCACAGAGCCAGATATGTATTCTCATCGTATTCGTTCGTACTGAGGGAGATAGGGTCAGTGTGCTCACCTTTGAGGTTTTTCAGGAACAGGCCGCAGAAGCGTTCACTCATCAGAAAGGGGGAGCCGCGCCTCTCATAGAATGCAACGCTGATTTCGTTTTCTGTTAGGGCCTCGTCAACAGTAAACGCAGCCAGGACAGTCTTTGGAATCATGGTGCGCGCATAGCCGGCAAACACGAGATTGCCGTTTTCAACACCAAGCTGGTAAGCCCTTTTGTACATCTCGATCTGTTCTGACAGTGGGTGAACCCAATGCATGGAACAGACTGCGTACAAAAACGTGACCTGTGCACCGATACGCGGATTGGGAAAACGCTCAATGAGCCGCATGCTTAACCTGCCCAATTCATATGCGTTCAGGTAATCGTTATCCTGCTGGACGATAACCACTGTGGACCAGGCGAATCCGACTGCCGACATTGAATTGTGCCCATGGTGCATGGAACGGGTCACAACCTCCATAACCACATAGGGAAAAAGGGTTGGCATGGCAATGTAGGCGCTGTCCGTGAGGATGGCCATCAGACTTATGATATAGTCCTGATCCAGATCCGATACCTCATCGATCTCTATCAGGTCGGAGATGGTGCGGCTGCCCAGGGTGGAGCGGAAATCCTCCATCTGGCGCACAAAAATAGCGTGCAACGCCTCCTCGTCATCGGCCCGTGGGAAAGCCACTCCGAAAAGGGCAAGCGACTCCCTCGCCACATCCATCAGATCGTTGTATCTGCCTTGCTGATTGTATTGAATAATTTTTTGCAGATGAATGGTGGCCCTGTCGTATTTGTCAATGGACATGGCAAGAGCCTTATCCAGCAACAACTCTGCATTCTCAAAATGTCCCAGCAGATACTCAACATCTGCCAGCTCACGATGGATGTCCATGGCCAGCCGGTAGTGGCTCTCCCAGGCATCCCGGGTCAACAGCCGTGAAGCAGCCAGTAAATGGTGCAGGGCTGGTTCATATGCCGTTGATGCCTTGCCCTTGCGGCCTGCCTTCAGATTCATTTCAGCACAACTCAGCCGCTCCTCTGGATCAACAATACTCTGTTCTGCCAGGTTGAAATGGCCGATAATATCGAAGATCAGCTCATCCAGTTGTGTTTCTCCCGTACCGGCCAATAGCAGACGCCCGATTTTGAGATGGAGCGGAGCTATATCGTTGGGCGCAATCAGGGAATATGCAGCCTGCTGGACCCGGTCATGCAGAAAACGGAATCCCCGCTCCGTCTGCAGTATCAAGCCGGCATGCATCGCCTCCCAAAGATCGTCGCCAGCATCACGTTCAGATTTTTCAATAATAGTCGCCAGCACTGGCAGAGAAAAGCGGTTTCCGATGCAGGCGGCCAGACGCAATGCCTGCATGGAGCGTGGCCCCATGCGCTGGATTTTATCCGCCATTAACTGGACGACGTTATCGGTAATCCCGACTGCCCTCACCTGCTCCATATTCCAGTGCCATGAGCCATCCTCCCGGTTCTGGCTGAAAAGACCCAGCTCATACAGCTCCTTGAGCAGCTGGGAGACAAAGAACGGGTTGCCTCCGGTCTTTTCCTGCAACAGCCGGGCAAGCTCATC